>SDBV01002690.1_pt1 | contig 26563 bp, 12 predicted proteins | sample 2277081 | NCBI WGS metagenome assembly SDBV01 (sample SAMN10402039, study PRJNA504765) | marine sediment metagenome | isolation source: marine sediment core GS10_PC15, 223 cmbsf | place: Arctic Ocean: Southern Knipovich Ridge | collected 2010 | reverse complement strand
ATTATCTTCTACATGAAGAAAATTTAAATTTAATCCTGCTAGTTGCCCCCAATATTTATCTTCTGAGGGTATAAGACGTATTCTCAATCGATCTAATACTTTGAAGGCCCCTAATTCTCTTATTTTATGTTTAATTACTTCAGTCTTTTCGGGATTCAAGTAATGATTTTCAAGAGTTTCTTTAACTTTTTGTAAACCAGCAGTTATTACCTCCTCATTTGGATTCGAACAATATTTTCCAAGTAAAAATTCGAGAACATAAGTTGGAATTGGATATGCTCCTTTTAATTTTGCTGCTAAATCTTTCCTAACTATCATCCCAGGAAAATGATTTAGTAATTTTTTATCAAGATCATCTAGTTCCATATTTATTTATTATCACATCTTTTTAATTAATGTTATTAGATTTTTCTAGAAAAGGCTTTCTGAACCATAAATCGAAGGTTCCCTAACTAAAAATTTCTTAATTTTAATTGTTTCGTTTTCGGAGTTATTAATTTGGATTTCTATTGATTTTATCGAATATTTCTTATTGAAACTTAACTTAAATCTCCTTCTATATCCCGAAGTTAATGTCAATTCTTGACTGGGATCGATTTGGATTCTTGGATCCGAACAAACAACTTTTATGATAATAGGACGCATTTGCGTAGATGAAGCTCCTTTTTTGCGTGTTTTAAGAAGAAATTCTAGATATTTAGAATCTCCCATCTCTCTTAAGTAAAAAACTTCTTGACCTTCAATCTTTTCATGATCTTTGACTTCTATTTTCTCAATTTTGACTTTGGGTTTTAAAATACACTGAATTTTTAGATTGAGTAGATCACACTCTTGATAGCTTAGTCCTCCATGTAAAAAAAAATCCGTATTTTTTTTTGATTTCTTGAATATTTTATATCCCAATGGAACTATTATTGAAGAAAACTTGTTTTTATCATCTTCGACCTTATATCTAAAGAGCTCTGGTGTAAAAATTTTCCAATTTGGATATTTTACATATTCCTCATCTGTAAATGTATTAGGAGAAAGGCAATAACGCTTATGTAGCATCCCATTTGGCTTGTCTTCTATGAAGTCCTCATTTTTAACGAAAATAAAACCGTGATCTGATAAGATAAAAATAAGTTCTATTCCAACCTCATGAAGTTTCCATATAATGTCTTTTAATTCATCTAAATATTTATCCTTCCTTTCAATAAATTCTTCAAAACTTAAATCATGGTTATCAAATTTATCATACCACAATATTGGAACTAAAATAGAATTATTTTGATTTATTTTTTGTTGTAATGTGCTTTTTTGTTCATTGAAATTCTTTAGATCTATCTCCAAAATCTCAATTTTTTTCCCAGATTCATTTAAAATTTGTAAAATCCTCGAATTTCGATCTTTGGGGTTGAAAAAAATCTTTTTTTCCGACTTTCTCTCAATACCAGAAACTAAATTATCACTTGACGTTTTTATATATATTTCATCTTCTTTTCTCAAGATTTGACTCCATCCTAAATTAGTAATACTGGGTAAAAAGGATAAAGATTGAATTTCTTCAATCTCTTTCTCTATAATAATTGATTTTTTTTGATCCCATTTGGTTTCTATTTTTTGTTTTAGTTCATTTGCAAGGTCTTGACGCAAAGCATCACAAAATATAAATCCAATATTTTGATTTTTTTTGATTCTATTTATTGATTCATTCCAAACGGTCTTAGAGAAATTAGAAGAGTTATAAATATCCCCTGAATTCAAAAGATTGTAATAATATTCTGAAAAAGGGCTTTCAATTTTCTTTTGACAATCTATATATTTTGTATTTAATATTGTTGTAATATTTAAAAACTGTTTAAAAGAATCCTCGCTTTTGAAAATGTGATTTAACTCTGGTTTCATCACGATCATATAATTATTTTCAATTTCCCAAGCGATTTCTTGTAAATCTTGCCAATTCGACGAAGTAATTTCAAAAGATATTAACAATCCCGCCTTTAAAGTAAATTCCCAAAGTTGATGTATCGAAATTGATTTCTTTTCAAAAGAGATTAGATTTCTGTCTTTCCACCATAACCTAGCATAATTTTTCCATAATTTCTCCCGTTTTTTAATTATGTTAGATACTTTACTTATCCATTCATCTTTTTTTAAGGGATTTTTTTGCTGAGATTCCAAAATACTTGATGTAAGATAGATATCTATAATACCTGTATAAGAAAAACTATTCTCAAATTTTTGAATTTCTTCTTGTATAATTGAAATTGAGATTTGTTTCTTTCTCAATAAATTAGTCCATTGTTGAAAACGGATTAAAAGTATTTGATCACTATGGGTTAACCATTCAGTTATAAAATTTCTGAATATCTCAATCGTACTTCGTGGAAGGTTTATCTCTTTTTTTTCGGGAATTAAAAAGACATCAATGGTAATCGCTTTTTGTTTACCCTTACTTCTCTTTGAAAAAGCTGATTTACCATAACGAAGGATAAATTGAATTATATGTATAAAATTTTCATTCCAGTCTTCTGAGAGCTTAAGATATGTAATCTTTAGTTCATTTAACAATCCTTTAAAATATCTATTCAAATAATTTATGGTTTTTTCATCAATAGTTTTCGGAGCAAGAAGATCAATCCAATAGATTAATTCTAATAAATTCTTTTCGTTTGAAAAGATTTTTTTTTCTTGAGAAATTGAAATCCATAAGGGAGATTCTGCTTTTTGTGAAGGATTGATGATTGAATTGGAAGTGATTAAAATCATCCAAGCCGTAGATTCATTGAAAACTTTTTCAGAGCTAATGTAAGAAGAAATTGGCATATCTGCTAAATATTCAAATATAAATTGGTTTAAGGAGGGTTCTTGAATGAGAAGTGAATTAGTATCTTTACTTCTCACGAGATTCAGCTCGGAAATCATTAGAAAATCATAAAAATCCTCAATTACGATGACCTTTCCTATTTTTTCATAATAATGAAATGAACCAAAAGACTCGATTTCTCTTGAATACTCTCCAAAAACATGTATGATCCAAGAATGATCGTACCATCCTATATTTTCATTGAAATCTTCAACAATTTTTATTCGATCCAAAAATTCAACAGGTTTTTGAGTTGCTTGGATGGATAAAAGTTTAAATTCTGTCTGATTTGATATTTCTTGTTCGAGAAAATCAGATAAAATATTATTAACATCATAAAATATTAAAAAAGGGGATTTGTTATCCTCGAAAAATAAATTACATGACATTTCTCTTAAAGTAACATGATTATAACCTTTTTGTACCATAAATTCTATACCTCTAAATCTGAATTGGAATTTTTATTATTTTTTTCATCGGGGTTTTTCTCTTTTTTTTCGTCGTCGTCATTATTTATTCTGAAGTTCTTAAGTTGATCCAAAGCATCTATCTTTTTAAGCACTTGTTTCAATGTTCTTTTTGGACAAATTGTATAGTATTTTATGGGAAATTCTTTTTTTTTAGCCTCTGACAATTCTATACATAATGGTATTATATTCATTAAAACCCCTCTAAAAAGATCCGGTTTATATCCATTTTTAATTATCAATTCTGCTTGAGAAAAAACCCAACCCCATGTCTTATCAGCGCCCTTTCCTTTTGGATCCTTCGTCCCCGTTAATGTATTTGGATTTGGGATATTATCATAACCTTTTTCTATAGCTATGAAAGCTTTTATAAAATCTTCGAGTTCATCGCATTTGGGGACATCTTCAATAGGGAGGGTTCCAATTGCTTTTCTTTGTTCATATATTTTTAACAATGGCTCGATAAATTCAACTCTAATATTAGGTAAAGTGTTTTCGTTAATTTGATGGTAATCAACAAATATATCAATGACATTTTCCTGATTAGACTTCGATCTCGAAGAAAATTGCCAAATTATAGGACGTCCTCCAAAACGTTGGCAATGGTACAAGAAAAAATCTTCTGTAATCCATCGTTTAAGGTTTTTACCTAATACGATCTCTAATTGTTTAAGGATAGGTTGAAATGTCTGTAAATTGCATCCAAATTTCTGTGTAAGAAGATTAATAAATACATTATAAAGCCCCAATTCACTTTCCTTAAAGCTATTTAGAATAATTATTCCTTTTGAAGTTGACTTAATTAAATGCATCAAATTGGCCATAAGAAAATCTTTAGTCCAAATATCTGGTTCAGTTTTCCATACCAGGTTTCCCAGAAACATAGTATAATAATCGTCTAATGCACAAGAAGTCTCATCATTAATAAGTTCATACAATAAAATATTAATCTCATTATCAATATCATCAAGTCTTTTTGTGAGTAAATCAAATCTCTGCTCTACTGCCTCAATTAATTCATACATAGTTATATTTTCCTGTTTAACTATTATTTGATTAATTTCCTTTGCGATTTCACTATTACAAGGCACATATTCTTCGCAGAAAGGATGTTCTGTCTTTGGAACATATATATTCAAAAAGTTTGGATTATTTTCTATAACTTTATCAATTAATGATTCTGCAAAAATTGGAGACATTGGATAACCAGTATCCCAATCTCTTCTCAATTCATAGGATTCTTTAGCTAAAAACTTTAATCTATTTGAATTATTTATCAAAAATTCGGATGGAATAGGAATACGGGCAACATTTCCTGCTTGCCACTTTCTATCTTTTGTTTGTAAACGCCCAAAAAAAACACAAAAACTGGAATTTAAATAGGCTAATAAAGAAAAATTGATAAGTTTTTTATAGAGTATATGGATTCCCATAGAAACTACATCACTCATTAATCCCTTTTGAGAAATATTAAACCTACCTCGTGACCTACTAGAGGCTAAAGACCAATGAAGATCTGATCTTCCTATTAAAGGTAAATTCTGAAGTCTACAATTTTGCTTTTTCATTGTTTCTATTGAATCCTCATTCCACCATAAAATATATCCATTATTTAAATAATATCGTTTATCTCCCCCTCCTTTAGAGAAAGGAACAAATGGTTTTTCAAGAGATTTAGGTACATCTGAAGTTTCTTTAATTAATTCTACTTTACGTATTTTGTTAGATTCTACTTCAAACCAAAAGTGAACAAATAAATTGTTATTTCCTGTAGCAATTCCTTGATATGCACGCGAAATTTCGAGATTAGATAATTGTTCTTTTTCAATTCTATTATGCTGACTAATATCCAGGCGAGGATATTTTGTAAAAAATTCCAGAAGAGGTTTAAATTTGTCTGCTATTGTTAAGTCTATAACACTTCGAGGTAAATTTATAAAATTAATTTGTTTAATTTTATTCCATCCAACTGGAATTGGTTTTTTTTCATCCCAATCATTTAATAATTTAATGGAGATTATTGGATCGGGTGCTTTAGAGAAACCAACATTAACATATCTATAGAAACCAACATAACTTTCATTTAACTCGGACTTACGAATAATAAATAGAAGAGGGTGATTTCCAGCATCTGGTAGAGCACCCGCACCTAAAAGAATCATATATTGGATGTAAGAAGACTTTAATAAAATATTACGTCTGAATTTTTCAAATTTTGGAAGATGCATAAAAGAAAAATCAGAAACCATAGCGATATAACCATTTAATTTTAACAATCTAAGTGATTGATCAATAAATGCAGATATCAAATCTCCGTAAGTATTAGGGTAAAATTTCTTTAATTTGTCTTTAGTTACATCCATGCTTAGCCCAAATGGAGGGTTGCTAATGATGATATCGTACTTTTGCATTAATATTTGAGCTAAAGACGCTGCATTTTTTGCTTGCTGTCCAAAGAGTTGTAATCCAATATTTTGAGATTCATGATCTATTAATTCATAATCAACAATTTCTACTAAATTCAAAGAATATTCATGATGTGTGCTTTTCAAATACTTTTCAGGTAAGAACATATCCAAACTTCCTTTGCTTTTCTCTTTAATCTCTTGATCTTGCTTTAGTTTATTGATTTCTGCCTGAAGGCTTTTAATATCAATTAAAGAGCCGAGTTGATCTGCATTATCAAACTGTTCAACCAAATCTTTTAATACTTTTTGAACTTTTACATCTTTAAATTTTTGGAGGAAAATAATACGATTCTTATCGTCTTTAGGAATTCGAATATCACAACTTATTATATTCACAGATGGCATTTTAAATGTAGCTAACGATTCAAGAGCTTTTCCTTTAATAAGACGTTTAGCTAAAATATATAAAGCAATAGCAGAAAGTTGAGCTGGACGCCTGTTAATATCCACACCGTATAAATTTTGAGTAAGGATAATTTTTATAATTTTACAAAGATCCCATTCTGGATAATGTTCTTCATACATCTGTACTAATTTAGTAAAGGTATAAACCAAAAAATTACCCGATCCACAAGCGGGATCGAAAATTTTTAAATTAAGTAATTTATTAGTAGAAGGCTCCAATTTAATCGCTACCTTTTGAATAAAAAAAGAGCTATCTGAAAATATTTTCGATTCAGGATGTAAATCTTCCCACCAATGCCCTAGTGAATTATCAACAAGAATTTGTACCATCCATCTTGGAGTATAAACAGTATTTAAAATTGAGAGATAATATGGATTAGCGGGAGATTTGGATCCATGAGAACTCATTGTCTTATGCCCTTTCCGAATTTTTAACACATAATAATGATAGAACCAACCAATACAGTCCTCTGTTTTATAAATTTCAGGATTTACATCATTAAAATAGGTTATTAATTGAGCAATAACATCTCCATCTGGCCAAATCCTTGTAGCAATGTCCTTTTCATCAAATATTACCTGAATATCTTCGCTTAATTCCAAAAAGGCATCTTTTATAACTATAACTTGCCATTCGGTTATAGATTTACCTGGGAATTTTTCTTGAATTTTTGTCATACGTGCTGAACGATTTCCTAAATCAAGTTGTGGTATTAAAGTGGATTCTTTAAGTAAATCCAGCGCTTCCATTACCCGAATGGCAAATAACCGATTTAGAAAAGTATAAACCAAGCGATCAATAAACCAATTATAAGCTTGATTCCAGATTTTACTACTATCAAATTCTTCTTTTGAATCCACTGATTTTTTTGATTTATTATTCTTTTTTTTTACAATCGCCCCTTTTAAAGCTTGGTTTTCAATTTTTATAGCGTTTAATATTTGATCTTGGTGTTCTTGAAATCTTTGCTTCTCTTCTTCTGTATCAAGAACGGCATATTGCACTAATTCGTCTAATGGAATTAATTTTTCTTTATCTAATTGGATTCCATACTCTAGATTTTTTTTGTGGAAATTTTTTTCAAGTAATTCCTTACATTTTTCTACTAGTGATTTTAGCTCATTACTCTGGGCTGTCTCGAGGAATTTAATCACCTTTTTCTATTTTTATTTTTATTTTAATGTTTAGATGAACATCTGGATTATTTTTTCTATAAGATGAAATAATCGTTTTAATTACTTGGACATGATCATCAAGATTCTCGATCATAATTTGCTCAGATTGAAGATCAAATGTGAATTCAATATCCTTTTCTGGGAAATCTTGTTGCTTTTCTTTTATTAGAAGCAATATTTTATTATAATTTTCATTCACTTCTGAATGAAGATCAAGCATAGAAGAATATTCAACTTTACAATGCTGACAAGCTTGTTTTTCAATAATCCAGAATTCAGGTTCTGAAGAACATTGATGAGATATATCATATGATTTAAAACTAGAACTTAATTGTTTATTGAATTCTTTTATATTATTCTGTATATCAAGTTCCTTACTATGAATTTTCTTCAGATTAAGAATTTCTGCTATTAATCCTTCAATTTCCTTATGTAATTCTTGGTACTTCTGCCAACTTTGTTGTTGATCTTTATTTGGCACTACTTCTACTACATCTTGACCATCAGGCGGAGGTGGTGGTGTAGGAGGAGCTTTTAATTTATCAAGTATTGCAGTCAATTCAGATTGAATACTATTTTCAAATACCCGAAGGGCATTATAATCTTTTTTACAATTCTGGCAAATGAATGATGACGTATCGGTTATGTCTTTTGGGATCTTTATCTTATTATTACATGTGAAGATTTTCGAGATCTTTTGTTTATCAATTTTCATAGAGCTCCCTGAGCTGGTAATTATATCATTAATTTTAGTAATCGCATCTTGTATATCCGTGATAAGTTTATCATGAAGGTTGATATAAGAATTCCAATAAATATCCCATAATTGCTTTGATTCTGACCATAAGTCAGTCCAGCTTGCGTCTGATAGCACTTGAGGAGTGTTTAAGGAATCTAAAGATTTTTCTTTTATTTTATTCAAATCTTCAATATTATCCAGTGAAAGTTGCGTGCTTGACCAACTTATATATGTATTAGTAAGGAAGTTTAATATTTTGTGATATTTCTCAATTTTTCCCGTAGTTTTTAATTCTCTAATGCGATAGAGAGTCTGTTTATACTCTTTAAAAAGATCTTTTTGGGTTGAATCTTGTTCATAAATTTCAAAACCTTCTATGAAGGATTTAATAAATGCTACGGTACGATTAATTTTCAAAGTTTTATCTATTGCATCAATTAAACTTGAAATTTCACTTAAAAAATTTGATCCAAATTTAAATTTTTCAATCTCTGGCTTAACCTCACTACAAACCGTTTGGATTTCCATTAAGACTTTTTTAATTGAAGATTCGAGAAACTCACGGCTTATTTGGGATATATGCTCTGTAAATAAACTTCTTAATAAGTCACTGGCTTTAGTTAGTTCTTCTTGACTGATTGTCTCTGCAGTTTTAAATTTTACTTGTTGGAATTTTTCATAGTTTTTCTTTGGATTTGTGAATGCTTCAACAATTTCTTTATCATGTGGTTGTTTGATTGAGCCTCTAAGAATGGGTTCCCATTCATTATTACGGATAATTGTCACTATTGTAACTAATAAAGTCTGGTCATTCCATCCGTAGGGTGATGTTTTAAATGTTTTTGTTAAAAAATCAGCGGGTACATTATCGATACCTTGAAAATCATTTAAAAATCCTTTGAACTTATTTATTAGATGTCCATATTGCTCAGTTTGATTGGGTTTAAACTCGTCTTTTTCATTAAAAATAGACAGGGAAGATGTAATATTTTTTGTGCTTCTTTTGAATACAGCAGGAATTTTTGCTTGTTTTTTGGGATCCCATTTTAATAAAAATTCTATTTCACTTTTTGTAAATTTGATTTGGCCTAGATAGGCAAATGGATTGATTTTTGAATAGATTTTCTTTATAACATTTAATATATCATTTTGAAGAGTACTAATATCAACTTTTTCTTGCTTTTCTGCATAATAAATCACACCATTTGTAAAATCTTCCTTAAGAATATCCAGTACATCTTTTTTGATATCATTAATTCTTTGCTCAAAAGAAACTTGAACATTTCCAGGCATTGAAAGGTCAGTATTTTTGGTTTCTTGATATCTGATACACTCCTGAATTGATTTTAATAAGAGTTCGGAATTTTGAGAAATCTCATTAACACTTTTAGAAAAATTGGGAGTGATAAAGATAAGTAATTTTTTGCTATCAAAAGCTTTTTTACAGAGTGTTTGTATTTGAACAGATAATTTCTTTAAATTATCAATTTTTCTTTTTAACAAACGGTTAGTAAGCACACATATCGATGCTATATTTTGATCTTCAGAGATTCTCCCTAAAATTTCATCTAAGTTAGGATCTAAAAACCATTCAAATTTCAAACGAATCCCATTTTCAAGGTTAAGTGATTGATTTGATGGATTAATTAAAGATTGTAGATAATTCTGTATACTAAATTCGATTAAATCTTTACCAAAACCTTCTTTTTCTTTAAAAAAATCTTCAAGCCATTTTTGAACTTGATCGGGGTTAATGGGAACGTGTTGAGTTTTTTCAATATATTTTCTTTCTTCTTGACTCGGGATTTGATATTCTATGAGATCTTTTGGTTTACCGTCTTTATCTTCAATTTGACGCTTTTTGTAAGTTAAATATCCTTTCTTCTTGAGTTCTGATATTAATTTCTGTACTTTTTGAGCAAAAATTATTTTTGAAATATCAACACTATAAAAAAGTGCTTTTAAGATAGTTTCATCATTAACACAAACTTCATCAATATATTTTAAGAGTAATACAGTTTTCGTAATATCATTAAAAGAAATAGGAATATCGCGCTCTTCTTCAGTGAAAATCGAAGGATCTTCAACTAAGGATTTTGTATTTTCAACTAATCTAAATTGATCTTCATCTTTATTCTTCAGTGTATAAGTTATGGTGTCATATAATTGTGGAACAATAACAAACGAGCCTAAATTTTCCTCGAGAAATATTCTTTTATCTGAAAAGACTAATTTATTGTTTAAAACATCACGCGTCATAGATAACATTGATCTAGTCTTTCCACCATATTGTTCTTCAACCATTTGTTCTGAAATTAATTTTTGAGTGACCTGAATCATTAAAGGAATTTGATTTGGTAAAAATGGATATGTATGGAATAAATCCTCTTTGCTTGGACGCTCATACTCTAAATTTGGATCTTTAATCGTATCGAAGACAGTACCATCAATAATTGCATGATATTTATCATCTAATAATCTTTGAAGTTGTATGCCTTTATTTGAAACATCTTTTTTAAGCCAACGTTGAATTACCACAGTTTTTATATTGTTTTTATCTAAAAACCAATGTTTGAAACGTTGTTCAGCTGTTTTTATATCAATATCTACTTTTACGCTTTCTATATAAGTTTTAATGCTTTGCTGAGCACTAAAAATCATATTTATATGGGATTCGTTTTTTGGTGTATGTATCCATTCAGCAACAGCCATCATTTCTCCAATACGAGATGCTTTTGAACTGAAAAATAAACCGGCCTCATCAAGGACGATTAGTACTTTACCTACAATTCCTTTTCCAGTAAAATTTAAATGATTAATTGTCCAATCATTAATCTCTTTTAAAACTGAAACAACAGTTTTTTGATTACTGTCTAGATCAGCACCTTTTAAATACTCCTGTGCTATACTTAGATCACATTTTTTGAGTTGTGTATATACATATAAAAAGGTTTCTCGTGCCCAAGATGTAGTTTTTCTAACTTCCTTCCATGGTTCACTTTCTCTTTTTTGAACGATTTTATTAAACTCATCATAGAGCCCTTGTTTTATAAGATTTTTCTCCAATTCAGCAGTTTGAATAATTTCTGCAAGACCTAAAAACATATTAAACTCTTTTAATAAAGCGCTTGTAAATGATTCTATGAAAGAATCTGTATGAACTTCTGATTTTGAATAAGGTGAAAGATTTATAAAAATTGTTTTAGCATTTATTTGCTTAGGAAGTAATTCAAGACCTTCGATAAGTTCCGATTTTATTTTTTTTAATTCAGTGTTTTCAAATTCTGCAGTTTTTAGGATATGTTCAGTAAAAAATTTTATTGCCGTCCATGAGTTTCCTTTATGATCAATCAACTGAGAATTTTGGATAAGATGGCCAATTATTTTAGATAGGTGTGATTTTCCAGAACCATAAAAACCTTCTAACCAAAAAGGCATTTTGGGCTCATCAAAGGAGATGGATGCTGAAAAATCTGTATAAAACTGATGGATATGTCTTAGTAATGCTTCCGTTAAAACGAATTCTTCGAATTCCGTCCATATATTCCTCTCAGAAGTGTCTCCAACTTTAACTATTAAATTTAATTCTCTTCTTGGATTTCGATCCTTATCAAAAACATCTTGAATAGTTATAGAATTTGAACTTTTAGAACTCATGACTTTTCATCTTTTTTTGAATTATATTTATTATCTTTGAGTGAAATATATTTATTTGTTTAGTTAAAAATTAGAACAAGAAGTAAGAATGGACAGTATAGTTTCCATACCTATAAGATTCAATTTCTCCTAGGTGATGTTTGATATCTGAAACATATAATATAATGATATATACACCTTTTTCATTAATAACTCGAGAAATCACATCCTTTGTCTGAATGTATGGATAGGTTGAATGCATGTTTATTAAAACTAAAAATGGTGGATTACCTTCACGTTTACATTTTTCTTTTAATAAATAAACTTCATTTTGAATTATATCTATCAAATCCTTCATTATACTATTTTTCAAGTCATTTTTGTAGATATCTCTCTCGGTTTTTTTCACAAATTGCTGTTTTTCAATGTATCGACGTTTTTTTAATATTTCGAAAAAAAGTTTTTCAACATTTAAGAGTTTATATTCCCAATTTGTGTATTTACCTTGTAATCGTTTCAAAATAGTTAAATGATGCTTGAATCCCTCAACCACATTCTCTTTAGATAAGTGAATAACCGAAATAGATGGATCTCGGAGGGGTGTATCTCGCGTTATAATTTTTTCAAGTTCATACTCATATTGTTCTAATTTTTGTATTATATCTTCATTCATTTGACATTCACAATCCAGTCTTGAATACTATTGAAAGAAGTTTCAATTTTAATAGAATTATTTACTAATTGCGTATGTATCATCATGCTATTGATTTTTGAATTAGTATTTTCAAGGTTTTGTAATAAGTCAGGAATTGTGGAATGTTCGATTTGAAAAGATTTGAAAAATTCACTTTTTAATAATGAATAGCTATTAAAATATGAATCTAATATAAAAAAGTACCAGGTTTCTGGCATAATTGCATAAAAATTAATAAAATAGTCATGTTTTCTTTTCCGAATAAGGATGTTAATTTCACGCATAATGCTCAAATATTTACCAATCCAATTTTCGATTGTTTTGTTTTGTCCTTCAATCGATATTGATTTTAGATGTGTTAGTAATAAGTTTTTAATACTATTTCTTGAAATTTCTGGATTGTTATAATTCGAATGAAAAACCTCTCCTAATTTTTCAGTTATATGAGAAACAAATGTATCCGTATTATATAAATAGACAAAGTAAATTTGGGCTTTTACAATCGAATTGAAATTCGTATTTGCCATTGTAATTAAGGAATTTATTTCTGGTACAAATTCCTTTTTTAAATTTATCCTTCTTTTAATTTCAGATTTAATTCTTGTTGCATGAGATTTGGATGATGTATAACCAGATTCATATAATTTTAACTCGACATTGTTAAATTGTATATTTTTGTATAGATTCTTTAAAATTAAGGTGGTTTCTCTTGTTAATAATCCAAACCTGCAAAGATTATGAAGCGACATTTATTCATCATAGATATTTTATATTATTTTATTAAAACAACTTTTTAAATTACTATAAACTTAGAAATTAACAATTTTCTTTCATTTCTCATCTTTCTTCCTTCCTAACATTGATGAAACTAATTAAAAACTGCTTTTAATATATAGATTATAATTTTTTAAATTTTTGTTATATTAGTATGAATTTCCTCTTTATTTTTACTATTTTTCTATTAATAATAATACCAACTATTCAAAAAATCAGATTTCATTTCACGTAGGAAGCAAAATTTTCGTGAAATAACCGTTTCACGAATTATTTTTTTTAAATATAATCTTCATTAAAGATGATTATAATTTTAATAAAATCAATAAAAATGAAATAAATTAACTCAAGTCGATCAATCAGCTGTTTTGTTTTTAATCAGCGCAATAATCAAATCTAGGATTTGATTTATTCTGTAACCCTTAAATGGTGTTTCCCAAGCTTTTTTATCTTTATTCCACAAATCAGCATCCCAATCTCTTTTCAAATATAAAAATCCGTCGAAATTTTTTTGAAATTCTTCGAACTCATTGTCAAAATTATCTGATTTATATGCTTCTGCATTAATAACCACAAAATATGGTTTTTGTGTAGGATAATGTAAATTTAATGAATTTTTGAGATTTTCAAATCTTTTGAATACAGTATTTTTGAAATCTTTCATAGATGTATACAATTTAATTTCAATAAAAGCGATAGGTTGGATTTCAGAAATTTTATCTTCAAGACCTATAAAGATATCAGGTTGAATTTTTAATTGTTCATTTGTTTTAGGATGCCGCAATTTTAATTTAATATGATTTTTTTCTCCGATTAGGATATCTGAACATAAGATTATCCTTCTATTATTATATGCTGCACTAAAGAAATAGACAGGGCTTTTAGGATCTCCTGACTGTTGTTTTGTAAATTCATCGATATCTAATGTTTTTTGAAGGTATCTTTTTGTATATTCAAAGTATAATAGTTCAATAATTCCAGTTATTAATGGTGCCTTTCCTTTCCATTCTTTCATGTTTTCTCGAAACCTAGTAAAAGTATCAATTAAAATTTCATCAGATTTCTCGACATTATTTATAGCAGATGTAATAATTTCATCAAAAGCAGAGTTGGCAGAATCAATTTTATATGATTTTTGGTTAGAGCCCTTATTTATCCAATTCCAGAAAGATTTCCAGAAAAATGGTTGTTTTGCTTTATTAATGTATGGACGTATTGTTCTAGTAGTACTTCCAATGCAACCAGTTACACTTGGAAATTTGTCCCAATTGAAGTTATTCCCACTAACCAATCGTAGACAATCATCACAAAATTTTTTTGTTACTTTAAAAGGATGTTTGAATCGTTTACTATTTTCATTGCCTTTAACAATCCGAAACTCTCCAAAATTAGAATGATTGTCTAATAGATGTTTGTAATGAGCATTTTCTTTTACTTTTTCGATATTTGCTTTAATTTCTTTTTCTGTGGAGTATACATCTTCTACTTCCAAATACCCAATAAAATAAAACTCACCCGAATTCCTAAAAAATTTTCCATTTTGATATTTTGACAAATTAGCAATAAAGAATAAGTAATCCCCCTTCTTAATTAAACTAAGTTTGGCGCTTTTTGGTTTTGATGAATCAATTACATCACCATAGGTAAAAGTATCAAATTCAGGATCCTTGTGAACTCTATATTTACTTATTATATCACGTCTTCTGTTTGGTAAGTATTTAATGAGTTTGTCATCCGAATTAAAGCATTTTAAATCTTCATAGATCAGTATATTTGGCCCTATAATGGTTTTTCCTTCTTTTATTGGTATAAATTCAAATGAACCATCTTCTAAAATTGGGCTCATAAGGCCATAGGATGTATTTACACCAACATTTGCTATAAATATCTGTGAACTTCTCTCAACTATTTCTGTAATGAATTTTACCACATCATCACCTTCAAAAACTAATTTAAATCCTCTCCCAAATCTATCACCGTTTTTCTGATAACCAAAAGGAGCAAAGATATCTGGACCTCCAAGAGTATTTAACCGATCTTTATGATTTAGTTCTTCTAATCTCTTTATGATAAGATCTTTAAATATCTCATCAAGTTGTATAGGACAGATATGGTTTTTATAAGAAAAAAATATATTATCTAATTCAAAACAGCAGTCTCTTTCAAATTTTAGTTGGTTATTTAGCAAAACTACATTATCATCGTAGATTTTATTTGTTTCCTCCGGAGTCAATTGATTGATTTCATTCTGAGATAGTATATCCTTTAACCAATTATCTTTATGTTCATCTGTGCGATGTTTATATCCTATAAATCCACCATTATTCTTATCATATTGAGGTTCTAGATGAATAGGACTGAAATTATGGATACCATCTATCATTTTTGATATATTATTGTCAATTTTTCGTCTTTTATTGTAGTAATTCCAAGCATTTTCGAAAGTAAAAACTTTTCTTATTTTTCCAGCAAAGAGGAAGTTTCTAGGAATTTTTTCTTCCTTTTTATGTTTAGCAGGATTTATACCTACTAAATAAAGTTCATAATTTTCCTTTTCAAGATCTATTATATCTCTCGAGGGAAATAGTCTCCTTATCTCTTCTCTTATCATTTTTTTACAGGGTCCATAAAATATTTCTTCATCATCAATTCTATATGGAACTGGAGTTGAGATTGTATCATATTTATTATTTGGACCTAGGATATAAAGATAAAGTAAGCGCTTTTTAGTTTGGTTTAAAATTAGCTAACCCCTCTACTATTTTATTAATAATAAAAAAAATTAATTATAAATTTTAGCAAATACTATTTGGCTATAATTAAAAAATAAGAATAATTTTACTGAAGGGAATTAAAAAAATTACATTCTATCAAACCTTCATACTCCATACCTTACAAAAATTTTGATCTTTAGTGAGCTTACTCCCACAATACTTACGCCATAGTTTATGCTCTGTTTCTCCTTTAGGAGGATACAGGGGTGATGAATTATCTCTTTCTTTGGCTTTTTCAAGAAGTTTTACTTTGAGTTCTGTAACCGTTTCACGATCAAAAAATATAAAATTTATATGAAATAGATATATCTAATTGTTATAGGTGATTTTTTCAATGGCATATATGAATACTAAACTCTATAAACCTAAAACTGAAAAGGAATTACATTCATTAATTAAAGCGAAATTAGATAAATTAAATCTAAAGTTAATTCAATATGAATTCAAATATGAATCAAACATTCCAGATTTCTTATGTATTGATGAAGAATGTAAATTAACTGTTATAGAAGTGAAGTTAGGAGTGGATAAGAACATTATAATGCAAGGAATGCGATATTATAAAATGGCTGAAAAGTATAAATATCTTATAGCAAAAGAATACCCCCAAGTCAAACCTGATGAAGAGATACATCTAATATTAATCGCTGAAAATTACGATGATAACACTAAGAATATTATCGACCATTTAGATATTAAAATAAATGCATATACTTATTTAAGTATTATAAAAGAAGATGATAAAAAAAGAGATATACACTTCAACGAAGTTTTGATAACACCTTCGCCATCTATTAAACTAGTAAAAATCCCAAAAGTTGAGTTTCATACTGAAAAACTTTCAAATGATCAACTGAAAAGATCTTGTGAAGAAACAATAAAGAAAATTAAAAATTTGGCTCCTGGCATAGAATTAATCCCTTTACAGAAATATCTTGGTTTGAAGTATAAAGGTAGAAGTATAGCAACAATTCATACTCGTAAATCCTTCTTTTGGTTAATTTCCTTTAAATATGATAAAGAGGGAAAATATGAAGAAAAGGCCTACGCCAAAGTGATTAACGGCGATGAAGCAGAAATTGATAGCGTGTTAGATACAATTAGAAGCATTATAAAGATGGTTGATTTATAAATATCAAATATGAATAAGTATAGAAATACTTGGTGAAATAAACTCTAATCATAAATAGTATCAATTCAATTATTTATGTAACTTATAATCCTATTTGTAAAAACTTCTAAATATCGTTCTTTTTTATTAACCCATTCTTTAAAATCAAAAAACTCATATGAATAATCAGGTTTATTTTTCCTTTTTATCTTTTGAGGGTATATCAACATTCCTTTTATAGCATTTATAGATGTTCTAAAGGCGACTATTTGATAATAATCTCCTCTACTCCAAGATTCTTTGTATTTTACATCAATTACTAAATCATTTTTTCTTGTCTTCCTATTTTTTAATACAATATCCGGATCAACTGTTTCATTTTTTGTATAATATCGTTTTTTTTTTACGAAATATTCATTAGAACAGTGAATTTCTAGAATTTTTCTTATGAACTCCTCAAAAATATTCCAAGAGTTAAAACTGAATGCTGGAAATGAAAACTCACCTTTTTCTAATGATACCATTTGATTTTTTAAGATTAAATAGCAAAATTCTAGTATATTTTTAAATTTCATATTTAAACGATTATAGGTTATGCGATTAAAATCGTTCAAGTTAAAGTTAGAGATATTAACAGAATTCAACAACATCATAATTTCCCTAAAATTTATGATACTTCTTGGAGGAATTACATCTCTAATTTGCAATAAGGTATATTTGATTGCTTTATTAATAAGTGTATTAGTATTAAATTTATAATATTGACACGATATAAGGTTTGATGATTGTAATCGATGTCTTATTGTCTTCGTATAATCTACCCTACCTTTTATGAATGGTATATCTTGGTTTACTAAATCATAGCCTTTTCGTATTGCGGTTATAAGTAGCTCATAGATCGTTTTAATTAAAAAATGGAGGAAAATCTCAACGAAATCAGGACTTTCTTCCAAACCATGAGCAAATATATTTTGTATAATTATGTCTTGTTCGTTTATGTAGTGTAGCATTTGTAAAAATGCTATCGATCCAATTTTGGGGGTAACAATTAAAGTACTATTTTCAATATCAGGGATATTATAAATACCTACATAGCTTGTAGCAATTAGTTTTACTTGTCTAATATCTTTTCCTTCAAACTTTTCTTGCCTAATATGTATCTTTAGTTTAGTAATTTTTTTTTCATCTTTTTTCGTACAATAAGTCTCAAAGTCAGAATATCTATTTTCAGGTATAAGAAAATATTTCTTCTCGCAAGTTTCATATTCCTCAATTATGATTGGATTCATAAAATTTTCTCAATATTAATTAGTGGGTCTTTTAAATCGAAATATTCTTGAAAGGAATCTTTTAATTTTTTTGTAAAGTTCATATATTCTAGGAGTAGAGGGACTATTGAATATTCCCATTCAATTTGGAATTGCTCTTTAGTTTTATGAAAGAAATAGGAATGACCAATTTGAAAATTAGTCGCTAATTGGGGTGTTTCTTTCCAAGTCTTATTAATCCAACCTTTCTTTTCATCATTTAAACGGTCAAAAACTTCAAGGATCTCCTCTTTCACTTCAGATTTATTAATCTCTAACCATTCTTCGAGGATTTCTCGGTTAGGTTTGACTTCATAAAAAAGGAATCGACGACGAAGAGCATAATCGAGAATTGCAATTGAACGATCAACGCTATTCATTGTTCCAATAATGTAAAGATTATCGGGTATAATAAGTGGATCGTCTTCATCAAAATACATAGTTTTTATTGGTATGTTTCGATATTCAAGTGCCATTATAGCTTCACCAAAAATTCGGCTTAAGTCACCTCGATTTATTTCATCAATTATTAATATATATTTAGGTACTTTTTCAGAAAGAAATTCGGAGTCAATCTTTATTTTTTCCTCATACCAATTTATAAATTCACTTCGCTCCTCTTCTGGAATAGTCTTTTGATCAATTAAATAATTTTCATAAAGAGTCTTGAGTTTATCATCAAAAGCATCTCTGCACATCCTTCGAAATATTTGAGTTTTTTGCTCTAATTCCATATTACTTCCAGACTTTATCTGTAAACATTCGATGAAGTTTTCATAACAATATTCTGGATGAAATTGAATCAAATTAACGCGCCTTATATCTCCATCAGTCAAATGATTTGCAATAATTTTAGCAAGATAAGTTTTTCCCGTTCCTGGGGGCCCAACGAGAATAATTTGTTTGCGAATTTTCATTAGCTTTGAAATTTCTTCGATAAGAACTGTATTATGTTTAGAAAGTCTGATTTTAGAATCCTTTTTCATTAGAGTTGAGATATATTCCTTTTTAATTTTATTAATATCATTTATTTCCTCGATTCTTTTAGCAACTATAAGATTTCCAGTATTATCTTCTTTTATTTCCCATATTCCATGTTTTTCTAAGGAATATAGCTCTAATTCACCCTTTCCTTTCTCAATTCGATATAAAAAATCATATTGTGAATTAGCAATCCGGGGTTTTTTATTTTCAGGGTAATGAATCCTTGAATCATGATTTACAGTACAAACGATAATTTGGCTATTTATTGTATCTTCATTCACATCTCCATATTTATTTAAAATCCATTCTTTTATTTCTGAATTTGAAAATATTCCCTCAGGATTTTCAGCTAAGCTTTCAGAAACTTCTTTTACCATTTGCCAGACAAATGGTTTTTTTATTAATGATGGATTTTCAATTATATCAATAAATGAATCATTAGTTTTGAGTAAATTTATCAGATTTTGCTTAATGATCTTGAATTGATTGTCAGAGGTTACATCTACAACTTTTTTAACAGATATTGGCTGATCTAATGCATAATAGAAATTCCGACCTTTTCGCCCTTTCTTTAATAATGATTCTGAAATCTCATTGCTTATTCTAAAAACATTAAATAGCACCAAATGTCCTTCTTCCTTGTCTTTAAAATAAGAGAATGGTGCTTCTGGATGCCAAAGACTAAAAAAACCTTCTCTCTCTAAATCTTCAAATAAACTATAGGATATTTTAATTTTTATTTGGCTGTCTACATAAGCTATAAATTTAAACTCATAATTTTCTTCCCAGATTTGATTTTGATAATTTTTACCATAACTTGAAAGCTTAAATTCGGGTTTGGAGGTCTTCGGATCTAAAACAAAAGGCCCTAAGCGAGTTAGCATCAATTTCTTACAAAGGATTAGTTGATGGGTATATGTAGAATAAGGGATTCCTTTCGTCATTGCAAAGATATTTACTTTTTCATCGCGTAAAGCGTAAACTATTTGTAGTGGTTCTTCTATATCAGCCCAATCATCATATATTTCAAAATCATTGAAGAATTTTTCAGTTCGTCTTCTTGATCGATAGTGTGCTTGAAAAGTATCATTTTCACTACTTTTATCTGTTTCTAAATATCCTCCTATTTTAATTTGTGCTAAAGCTGATCTTATTCGATTTTTCCATGTGAGATCTTTAGCTTTAGCATTTTCAAGACCTTCTTTCCTCTCATATTCAATTAATTGTTTATCTTCCTCAACTAATAAATCATCTAAACTCTCCTCTAAGAACTTTTCAATAGTTGATGGTCCAAAATATATAGTATTCTGATTTAAGTGTTCCAAAATATGAATTATTAAATCTCTCCACGTTCCTGTTTCTATTATATTTTGATTTCTTTTAATGTTGATCGCGTGATTATCACATGACTCTTTAGGGCATTTCCAAATGTTATTTTCCTTAGTTTTATTATAAAAAATATCAATTTTTTCACGAATCTTTGGAATGAGTTGGAGTTTATGGATATTTTCACCAAAATTTGTAATTGTGAAAAGAAGCGGAGAACGTTTTTTCTGAGCGTCAGAATTATCTGAATAACGACTTAATTCTGTATTAAACGTTGCACTTGGGGTGTCTCCAAAATATTCAATGAATTCTTTATTCGCTTCCCATAGTTCATTTTTCAAAAACGCTTTTTCTTTATTAAAATATAAAAAAGTAGCCGTACTTATGATAGATTTATTAGTAATTTCCCTTTCAATGATTTCTTCTATAATAAACTTCCTCACATCATTCCATTTAGGGAAATCGTTTGGTCCTTTAAATTTTAACCTACTGGTTGTAATTTCTTTTTCTAAATCAATAGAAAAAGCTTTAATATTATCATATTTCCTTGTGTGTATTCCGAGTTCCCCCCTTAGATATCGAGTAGCATTTATCCTTCCATTAAACATCTCTTCTAGAGAAGATTGCATAAGATATTCAGTATTACCTACTCTATTTAATACATTATGCCAAATAACAGCGGCTGTTAAAACTACAACTTTAGGTGTCTTAGTGATTCCTTTCTCTTTCATTTTCTTTATTATTAATTCTAGAATTTCAAGAATTCTATCTCCATTTAATTCAGAATGAATTTTTGTTTCATTATTTAAGATTTTTATACATTCTTCCTTTAGAGTCCCGGCAATACTTTCTCTTTTAGATGTCTTTAAAAATAATTCTAAGAGATAGTCAAAACAAGAAAAAATTTGCTCAGAAATATTCTCTGAAATATCTGTTTTAAATACATTCTGAGTAATTAAAATATTCTCATTCCAAAATGACTTTAATTCATTTTGATTATTTATTACTAATGCATCGCTGATGTTTGCTAATACTGGTGTTTCATTACTGTAATAAAAAGCTAATTTATCACTTTCATTAACTCTTTTTAAAAGATTTTCTAAGAGTTCTTGATTCTCATGCACTATTTTAACAAATTCACTATTATTCTTAACTTGAATCCCATAGCAAAAGCCAAATTTAATTCCAAATCTATTAATTAATATATATAGCTGAGGATAATGTGATACTCTTCTTTGTTTAATCTTAGGATCTTTTTTTTTTTTAGTAATACATGCCCACGTATGAGAATTTACAAAATGTCCGACAAAGTGAAAATTATTTGATTCAAAATCAACATTTAAATCTCTGGTATTAATATAATTATTTAGAAAATCATTTAAAATAAGATTTGGAGTTTTCTGGTATTTTTCTTTATAGATTTTAATTAAGTTATCTTTAATTTTAACAGTATAGGTATCTAGATATTCAAATTCCTCCGGTTTTGTTGTTAGTTTTTTTCCTTCTAGATTATTATCAACTATCGCTTCAGCAATTTTAATAGTATCTAAAATCTGCTCTTTAAAAGCTAAATGATTTTTTAATTTTTCACTCAATTCTATTCCCTCAAAGAATTAATATTTTTATCTTAGGATAATATGTTAATTCATAGAATTATTTTATTTAATGTTTTTTAAATTAAAAATTTAAAAATATTTTTAAGGAAAATTCTATTCACATTAAATTTTTGGTATAAATTGCATTAAAAATTGTTTTTAAGTTGTCATTGGATTTTAATTTTTCGAGTTCGGCTCCTTTCGGTTCGCCACCAGCTCCAAAAAATTGATTAAACGCATAGAATGGTTTATGCTTCTTTTTCATGAGCTCATCATCAAATTCAGCCACAGTTATATCGAATACCCCTTCAAAATCAGGATCCAATTCAAAATATAATCCATTCGCCTTTAAGACGTCTCTATGTATATGCCTATTAACCTTCTGAGTCTTGATAGATTTATCTGTGTCTGAATCAACGATTGTAATAAACGAAATCTCAAATTCCCCTAAAATTTTAATATATTGTTGCATATTGAATTTTCCCAGACAATCTATATAAGTAACTTGACTAATAGCCGCAATATCATCACCAAAAAAGTAATTTGCCCAAGATTTAAACAGCATTTTCTCAGTCTGGCCTTCCACGAGAACTACTTTATCAGCAAAGAACATCTCGTTGCGATTAGGGTTAAGATAGTAATTCATATTCACAAGATTGATATTTCTAAATTTTTCCCGAAGTTCAGCCCTCCCCCATGAATAGACAAACTCTTTTTCTTTAATTGTTCCGTCTTTGTCGAATTCAAGTGGCTGGATAACTTTTGTACTTTCCTGTAAATTTCTCTTATAGACCTTTGCTACTTGGAGCATACTATTGAATTCTATAAAATGTGGTGAATGAGTGTTAAGTATAACTTGGTGTCCCTCATCCTCAGCAATTCTTTGGAGGTAGTTCAGCATCATTCTTTGATACTGAGGATGTAAAAACAATTCAGGTTCTTCTATTGCAAAATATGTTGACATTGGCACGGGCTCATCCTTAGTTGAAATTTCTCCCTTTTCTTTTTCACCTTCTTTTTCCTTTTCAGTTTCTTTTTTCAAACGCATTTCAGGTAACTTTTCTGACCACACTTTAAAAAGTATCACCATAAAATAGCGTTGTAATCCGTGCCCTTTGTAATATACTTCGGTACTTATCCCGTCATCAATATATATTTTAAGTGAATCTCGTATAAGTTTTGATAAATCCGGTAGCTCCGCGTCAAATGACAGCTTCGAATTATCAAAAGTTTTCAGTTCTTCATTAAGTACATTTTCCAATTCATATATTTCTGAACTTTTCTCACCGATATGATAAATCTCTTTAATAATTTTCTGTATTTCTTCTTCTTTTTCCTTCTTTCGCTTCGGATTCTGCATTTGGTCTAAAACATAATTCATTAGTGAGTTCAAGTTCTTTTTTCCTCTTGCGGTATATCGAGTCTCTTCTTCTACATCTTGAACAGCCGGTATAAAAAAGAAATTCCCCAAATATTTGTTTAGTGATGTTTTACCAATTTTAATAGGTTCATACTTTAATTTCGATATCCTCGGATATTTACTGAGAAGTTCCTTTATGTATTCACTTCTTAATGAGATGTATTCACTTTTGGTGATTCTTCCTGAACTTTTGTTATTAATTGAATCCAAGACTGTCTGTTTAAAGTTTGCTGGTATATTCCCACAGTTTTCAATTTTACTTTTTGATTTGTAAATGTTGTCATTAAATAAACCCCCAAATTTATCTCTATACTCTTGAGATTCCAGGTTTAGTGTTCGAGTTACATATTCATATTTTTTTGAAGAAATTTTATCAGATTCACTCGATAACATAGCTGTATACCGAAGAACTAACAACTCATTTTCTTGACTCTCATTTAATAACTTTCCTTCATATAATTTTCTCTCTCGTTCATTTAAATTGGAGAAGTGAATTACAATGAATAGCTTTTTGACAGGTCTACCATTTTCCTTCCGAAAGTCATTTATTCCTACTGAATCTGCGAAAAAAATATCAAGGGCTTTCATGATGTTTGATTTACCCGAATTATTTTTTCCTACAAACACCATATATGGCAGAAAGTTTACTGTAACATCCTTGACAGAACGAAAATTCGATATTTTAACTTTTTTAATCATCATAGTTATTATCTTTTTAGTTTAATTTACAATTTTTAACAGGATAAGCCGTAATTATATCAGAAGATCCCATTTTTATCTCTATGGATTAAATATACCATAGGTATAAGCCTATTTAAAGTTTTTAAAAATTTTTAATTGAGATCGTAAAAATATAATCATAAGATTGAAATAATAATAGGAAAAAATTTAACTCCAGAAAAAACTTCATTCAAACTTTCTTCAATCGGAGAAGAGTTCTACCAAGCACTTAAAGGAAGTATTTTTTCAATATGAGTTGCAAATAAGATTTTAAATTGTTTAAAAATCTCAGTCAAAGTATTATTCATTTTTTAAAAATCTTATAAATAACAAAAACTAGAATCTTTTTAATATTTAATCTCTCTTTTTATTAAACAATTGTATCATTTTCATAATAGAATTATTCGTTTTTAGAGATTTTCTTTGGTTATATTTGATTAATTCTTCAATAATTTTATCTGAAGATAATAATTCAATTCCACTTTTTAAAAAATCTTTATTTTTAGTAAGACGTTCGCTTAAAGGTTTTCCATAAACATAAGCTATTACTTTTCTTATTTTTCTTTTCTCTAGAAGCCACGAGTATTGAGGAACGTTTTCTAAATATTTTATCTCTTTGTAAAACAACATATTCAAGTTATCTGATTTTAGGTTTCTTTTTTTATCAAACCCTATTTTATCCGTCAGCTCTCCGGTAACATCGATTAACACCGTTTCGTTTGAACTCATAGCCAATACATCAATATCTTTATACCCCCGTTGTTGTTTTCCTTCTTGCCAATACCAAAACCATTTATTTGATGATGTTATATAGCCTTTACTTTGAAAGTATGTTTCTACTAATCCTTCAAACGGTTCTGTATTATCACTATCCACCGATGGAATTTTTTGAACTGCATCTTCACTCTTTTTTTCGCTCAATTCAATTTAAACTCTTTTATATCTGGAAAAATATTTTTTTTAATTTTTAATTATGTTTTTTAATGGAAATTATTAACTTATTTCTCGATGATATATTGAAGCATCTTATCCTGAATTAAATTAAAGAATATTAAGGTTTAATTGCGAAGATAAAAGTTTACATTTATTGAAATTAACGCAATCATCTTCACAATTTTTATATTTTTGAGTAAAATTTAAATGATCTGATTTCATATTTTTGAGTTTTTTTATAATTTCATGGAGATTTGAGCTCAGAAACTTATGCATGTCATTTGAAATTCTATTAGAGAACAATCTAATTGACTTATGGTATTTTTGGATGAGTAAGCACTCTTCTTTTACCCCAAACCAATCAGGATATTCCCCTATAATATCGTTAAGTTGGGTATTATACTTCGTATTTATTATTAGATTACTATTTAGAATAATAGCTTTATTAAAAATTAATAATTTTGCGTCTTTAAAATTCCTTATTTTTGAAAAATATTCATGTTTAAAATTCAAATTGTTGTTTTTACTAAGAATTTCTACAAGAAAAGCTATTGGAATTTTTAAAAATGGAAATAAATTTATAGATTTAATATCCAATCTATTAAAATAAAGGATTAATGATTTCGTTTCATGTTCTTTTTCGCCATCAGGATTAATAGATAAATTATTTAAATTATCTTGAATAAATTCACTGTAAATATCTCTAATTCTACTTTCATTTTTGTTTAGATTTCTATAAAAGTAGAAACCATTAACCATTGCAATTAGATCAACATTAGGTTCTAAATCCTTTTTCTTTAAAGGAATTCCGAAAAACCAATGACCATCTACATAATCATCCTTAAAACTTGAGGATTTAACCTCAACACCTATCTCTGTTTTATCTTTAAAAACTATTTTCCAATCGGGTGTTGTATGTCTTTCAATATATTCTATTTTATCTCCAAAATGGTTAAAAAGATCAAGAGCAACTAACTTCTCACCCCAAGATGACAAAGTCTTTGTTGATTTTTTATTAAGATCTTCTGGTTTTTTAAATATAGCCCCCATAATAAAATAACAGTCACTAGTTATTTTAATGCTTTCGTATAATACTGATATTATAAAAAATCTATAAAATCTCTAAACCAATGAAAAGAAAACTTAAATAAAAATAAATCAATTAAAACTTGTGAAGGAAGCGAAA
>SDBV01002689.1_pt1 | contig 26566 bp, 22 predicted proteins | sample 2277081 | NCBI WGS metagenome assembly SDBV01 (sample SAMN10402039, study PRJNA504765) | marine sediment metagenome | isolation source: marine sediment core GS10_PC15, 223 cmbsf | place: Arctic Ocean: Southern Knipovich Ridge | collected 2010 | reverse complement strand
ATACAAGGGTTCTCGAAGATGAACTAAACTCAATAGAAGCATCGTACCGTAACATGAAGCGTCAAATGAGGCGACGTTAAAGGCATTCATCAGGAGGCGGAGTAATCCAGAGATGAAATTTCGGCTGTTTTACATTTCATCACTATTAGTATTAATTGTCAGCAGTTACAGCTCCTGCGACACTTTCACAAATAAAACCACCGGCCAGAACCTGCACGGGTATCTTACGAGCGAGATTGAAGATGGCAATAGTATCATCTACACAGTTGAGAAGGGTCGTTTTTCAGTTAAGCCTGCCCAGTGGAACATCACCGCCGACAGGATTGGCAGAAAACTAAAGGTAATAATCATAGGTTTAGAAGGCGAGCTTTCTCTGCAGATAATGGTTGAATCGCTTGAGTCGGCTATCAGTCGCGCAGCCGACGACGGACCGCTTTTTATTGTTCTTGAAATGAATAGTCCCGGCGGTCGGGCCGAGTATGTGGAGAGGATATGTGATAAGTTAATTCGGATGGACTATTGTCCGGTTGTCGCTTTTATAAAGACGGGGGCTTACGGCGGCGCGGTAAGCGGCACTGCTGCGATTGCAATGGCGTGTGATAAGATTTTCATGTCTGCTGACACGACGATAGGTTCGGCATCGATTATTGATCCGTCGCGCGTCTATTTTAGCAAGAAGCTGAGTGTTGCCTGGCAGGAGTATATGGGGACTCTTGCCCGCAGCAAGGGTAGGCCTGAATTACTGGCCCGGGCTATGGTGGATAAAGATTTGGAAGTTGTGGAGGTCTTTAGCGAAACCGGCCGGGAATTTCTTGAATCTTCGCAAGTCGAACCTAATCGAATGGTTATTCGCACGTGGAGTCAGGCCGGTTCTTTATTGACGATGACAGCGGCTGAGGCTGTTGACAGCGGTATCGCCGAATCAACTGCTGCTGACAGGGTAGAGGTTCTGCGCAAACTGAATGCTGCGGGCGTGGAGATTGAGATAGACGACAGTGTTGGTGAAGCTGTGCGAACGTTCAGAAAAGCCAAGCTCAAGTTCGCCAGGCTTCGCAATACCCTTGACGGCAATATAAGGCAAATTGAGCGAACGGACAATCTCGAAGAGGCTATAACTCTTCTTCGCGAAATAAGGGACGATTATAAGTCCTTGTTATTGCTGGCGAAACGCTATCCCGACCTTTATCTTGATGTTGAGCTTATAGAAGAGCAGCTTGATTCGGCGAAGGATTATTACAACAAAGCCAAGGTCAAAAAGCGGACACTTAGCGGTGACGCCAACGAGAAGCCGAGCAGTAACCACTGATGCCGCACCTATTTAACAAGGCCGCTCAAGGTCAGTGGAAAGTATTTTATTGTTAAAAAGCAATATGCTGCTCACGGCACATAAATTAAATAGGTGCGTTATTGCAAAAAAGTCCGGATTTTTTCTTGCACTTGTGGGTTGCGCGTGTAAAAATAGCTGCGGTGGTTTTTGATTGAGTCTCGGATAAAACTGAGCAGTTGTCGCATCTTGTAAAATATTGATGCACGAGCAAAGCCCCGAACCGCTTCTGGTTCAGGGCAAAGTTTGGAGGCGCAAAATGGCAAGCACTCTTCTCAAATGGACCCTGATAATAGCATTTTTGGCCTTGTTACCGTTGACCGCGTGCAACAGGAGAAGCCGCGGAGAGCCTGCTGGGATGTCTGAGACTCCGCAGGACAGGGAGAGGGCCGCGTTGATGGGCGAGATAGACAACAAGTTTGAAAATTCGGAGGCGCATTACAAGCTCGGGCAGCTTAATCAGAATGAAGGCCGATGGCCGCAGGCCCAGTACGAGTACAATATTGCTTTAAGCTTTGACCCGGCTCACCGTCCGGCTCAGGCAGGGACTATTTATGTACTTCAGGCGATGGGCGATAAGACCAAGGCTGACATGACGGCGGACACTTACATTATGCAGACATCGGGTTCGGCGGAAGAGTCTCTGCGGTTGGCGCTGGCGTTTCAGAAAGAAAAGCTCGACGATTTGGCGTTGAGGGCTTACCAGCAGGCTTTACGTATAGCGCCTAACTCGTCGAAGATAAATCGCCAGATAGGATACTATTATCTGAGCAAAGGTGATAAGGTTGCGGCGAGGCAATATTTGCTCACGAGTTTCAGGCTGAATCCCAAGCAGGCGGATGTTGCAGGTGAACTTGGCCGACTCGGAGTCGATATTTCCGGCGCCAGACTCAGCAGCAGCAAAAAGATCGATAAGATTGTAACCGAAGCCGACGAGCGAAGAGCTCAGCCTTAGTATTAAAAAGAGTTACTTATAGCCCTGTGGTGAATGGAGTCGCCGCGGGGTTTTTTTATTTGTGTCCCGCACCTATTTGTTTCGTTTACTCGGCTGTAATCCTCCGGCAGTAGCAGTCATTGCCGATTTCACAACTCTAAGCTAAGACAGCGAAACAAATAGGTGCGGGACAATTGTACAGAGATATAACCTACCTTGCCGATATTGCCCATACGCGCGGTGATGGTTGGTATCGGTATGTTTATTATCGGACGGGCAAAAGGACGGCGACGTGGAGAATAAAAGGTCATACAAAATAGCTGTTGAATGCATCGCAATCGCTGTGCTTTTAGTCTTTCTGTGCAGTTGTCTGAGTTTTGCCGCGGGCGATTGGCCCAATCCTTATTATTATCCGCACAATAGTCCGGCGGGAAATCTTTGCGGCGGGATAGGCGCGTTCTTGGCTTACTACCTGCTTTATTACATCGGCCCGGGTGTGTACGTTTTGCTTGTGAGCGCGGTTGTATTTCTTGTTCTGCGTCTGATGAATAAGGAGATTAACCAGTTAGTTCTGCGTTCAGTTGGGCTGGCGCTGCTTACTGTTGCTGCTTCTGCGAGTTATTACTGTCTTTGGCCTCATTTTATATACGAGTTTCCGATCGGTTCAGGCGGAGTGGTCGGTGTTGGGGCAACGTCTTTTCTGAAAACTCATTTTGCAGCACTTGGCACGTTTATTCTTATAGCGGCGACGTGGGCGGTTGGTTTTGTTCTGCTGGCGGATACTTTCCTGACGACTATTCTTGCCGGCTTAAGTTTTGTGCTGGCAAAGCTTTTCGGTTTAGCGAGTCCAGCCTGGGCCGCAGCCAGGCAGCATAGCGAAGTAGTCACGGAAATCTGGAAAAAACTAAGCGCCCGGCAAAAACCCAAGTCTACAGCTTACGAGGCGTTCAGCTCGGCGACGGATACCCATATCGAAAGTCGGTTCGGTCGCCTCAGCCGCAAAAAAAGATACCAGGACGGTGAAGAAACGGATGATAAGCCAAAAGAAAAGGCCAAGGCAACCGCAGTACAAACATCCCCTGCGACCAAGCCTTACATACCGCCGAGTTACGAGGATTATGTGTTGCCGCCTTTGGATTTGCTGGATGAACCTGAGTACAGCTATGCTGCGGTGCAGAATAAAGTAATCGACGCCAAAGCTGAGGCGCTCGAAAAGCTGCTTGCCGAATTCAATATAAATGCCCGTGTTGTCGAAGCGGAAACCGGCCCAGTCATCACTATGTTCGAGCTGGAACTGTCGGCGGGAGTGAAGGTCAGCCAGATTTCGGCACTGGCGAACGATATAGCAAGAGCACTGGGCGCTGGAGCGGTGCGAGTAGTGGCTCCGCTTCGGGGCAGACACACCATCGGTATCGAAGTGCCCAACAGTGAAAAAGAAAAAGTTCGCATCAAGGATCTTATGCAGATGGCTCCGCGAAAGACGCAGGACATGGCGATACCCCTGTTCCTTGGTAAAGACTCATCCGGCGAGGCGCTGGTGTCGGACCTTGCCGAGATGCCGCACCTTCTAATTGCCGGTACCACCGGCTCGGGTAAGAGCGTCTGCATCAACAGTGTCATCGCCGGTATTTTGCTGACGCGTCGGCCTGATGAGGTGAAGATGATACTAATCGACCCGAAGATGGTCGAGATGACCGCGTTCAATACCATACCACACCTGATGAGCCCAATTGTCACCGAGACGCATCAGGCCGTGCAAATCCTCGAATGGGCGACCGTTAAGATGGACGAGCGCTATGCCCTGCTCGCCGAAGCGCGTGTTAAAAATATTCGCGGCTATAACAGTCTCGGCACCGAGCAGATAATCGAACGTTTCAATCCGTCAACACCTGAGGAGGAAGCGAAGATACCGAAGAGGCTGCCGTATATTGTTATCATCATCGACGAGTTGGCTGACCTTATGATGACTGCTCCGAAGGAGATCGAAGCTTACATCGTTCGCCTTGCTCAAAAGAGCCGGGCGGTTGGAATCCATATCGTCCTTGCTACGCAGCGGCCGCAGGCGACGGTTGTAACAGGTCTTATCAAATCGAATATGCCGACGCGTGTCGGTTTTAGGGTCGCAGCGAGAATGGACAGCCGGATTATCCTCGACCAGAACGGCGCCGAAACGCTGCTTGGCGAAGGCGACATGCTGTTTCTAAAGCCCGGCACCAGTGATTTGATTCGCGCGCAGGGGACGTTTGTAGATGACAGGGAAGTAAAGCGCATCGTCAAGCACCTCAAGGAGATCGCAGAGCCGCAGTTCCATCCGGAGCTTACTCAACTCAACCGTATCAACGCGACGGATATGCCTAAAGATGAAATGTTCGACGAGGCTGTTCGTGTTGTTCTTGAAACTAAACGCGGCAGCGTGTCATTGCTGCAGCGTCGCTTGAATGTCGGTTACGCCAGGGCATCTCGGATGATTGAGATGATGGCATCGCTGGGTATTCTTGGTGAGTATAAGGGCAGCCAGGCCCGCGAAGTTATAGTAACTTTCGATGAATATGAGCAGATGATGGAGGGGCAGTACGACAAGGTCGAAGAAGAATACAAGGATGAATACGAGGAAGATTACGAAGAGGAGAAAGAGCAAGAGACGAGCGAGCCTGCCTACGTAACAGAGGGCCAGAAAGGCTACGCACAAATCGACGACGAATAAGCCGGTCACCGGGGCTCAAATCAGGGTTGACTTAATAATTAAGGGGGGATAGATTCAGCTATCAATAAGGATTTCAATGCTTCTGGAGGTTCATTTATGCGTGATGTTTATGCAAAGTATGCCGAGCTGCTCGTTAAGTATTCGCTGGGCGTAAAAGCTGGTGACAGGTTCCTGATACAATCGACGTATCTTGCCGAGCCGCTGCTGAAGGAAGTATATAAGGCGGCCCTCGAAGCCGGCGCGCATCCGGAGTTTCGAATCGGCTTGAACGGCACGGAAAAGGTATTTTATGATTACGCATCTGATGAACAGCTCAAGTATGTTTCTGCCCTGGTGGAATATGCGTTCGGCAACTATGAAAAATCATTGAACATCCTGGCGCCCTTCGACATAAAGGAGCTGCAAGGCGTTGACCCAGGTAAAATCCAAACGGTTCGTATCGCCCGGGGCGAGGTCAACAACACAATCCATAAAAGGGCTGCCAAAGGTGAGCTTAACTGGAGCCTGTGTGTCTTTCCAACCAAAGCAGCGGCCCAGGAATGCGGCATGAGCTTGAGTGAATATGAGGAATTCGTATATGGCGCGTGTTTTCTGTTTGAAGATGACCCCATCGCGAAATGGAGCGAGCTCAAAGATAACCAGCAGCGGATAGTCGACTATCTCAACGGCAGGCAGCAGGTGCGATACGTTGGCAAAGATATCGATATTTCGTTTTCCACCGAGGGCAGGAAATGGCTTAACTGCTATGGTGATAGAAACATGCCGGACGGCGAGGTCTTTACCTGCCCGGTTGAGGATTCGGTGAACGGCAAGGTGCGGTTTTCTTTTCCCGGTTTTTATATGGGCAAGGAAATCGAAGATATAAGACTTGAAGTCAAAGACGGCGAGGTTGTAGCATGGGATGCGCGTAAGGGCAAAGACCTACTGGATAAGATACTCGAAGTGCCGGGAGCGCGGCGATTTGGCGAAGCAGCGGTCGGCACCAATCACGGCATAGATAAGTTTACCAAAAATATGCTGTTCGATGAGAAGGTAGGCGGGACGATTCACATGGCGCTGGGGGCGTCGCTGCCGGAGGCAGGCGGCAGGAATGAATCGGCGATTCACTGGGACATGCTGGCTGATATGCGCGACGGCGGGCAAATATACGCTGACGAGAAAATCGTTTATGAAAATGGAAGGTTTCTGATTTGAGCCGAACGAAGAAAATCATAACAATTGGATTGAGTCCAAGCTGGGATATCACAGTAACTGGCAAAAGTCTTGACTGGGGCAGGCACAAAGTAGTTGATTCAGCAAGCACTCGGCCTGCGGGTAAAGCCTTGAATATCAACCGCGCTCTTGCATGGATGGATTGTAAGAGCATCGCGACAGGACTTTGGGGAAAGGCCGATTACAGCAGGATGAGCAATGAGACAGCTCCGCTGAAGAAATTCATCGACTTGAAACTAATCCCTGCTGCCGGCTCGACTCGCACGAATGTTACAGTGCTCGACTCTGCCGCAAAGAAGGAAATGCATCTTCGGTCGGTGAGCGAACTCGCGACGGAGGCATCGTTGAAGAGACTGAACGCGGAGCTTAAGAAAATAGTCACGCGTAACAGCATGTGTGTCTTCGCAGGCTCTATGCCTGATAAGTCCCTGGCGAAAGAAACCGAGGAGTTAATTAGAACTTGCGCGTGTACCGGCGCGCAGGTTGTTGTCGATACATCGGGACCACCGCTGCGAAGGCTGACCCACAGCGGTTATGTTTCGATGATTACCCCTAACGTCGAAGAACTGCGAGACCTCCTGCGATGCAATATAGCTGATACCCCTACTGCGCTTGCCAAAGCGGGGAGAGTGCTGCTTCGATGTGTTGGCTCTGTATTAGTCAGCCGGGGCAAAAAGGGCGTGATATTAATTACCACCGAGGGCATATGGGCAGGCAGAGCGATTCCCAGAGGTAAAAAAGTAATTTCAACGGTTGGCTGCGGTGATTATCTGCTGGCAGGCTTCCTTTATGGATTGAGAGAAAACAAAGGCTACGGCCGCGCATTGGAACTTGCACTAAAAGCCGCTACCGCCCGCGCAGTGGGCATGACTGAGAATATCACCTTCAAACAGACAGTTCGTCAGGTACAAACGCAGGTGAGGCGTTTAAAGGTAAGCCAATACTGCCGGTAAATCCTGTCATTTAATACTTGACGCAGATTTCGAATTTTCAAGCTTCCTGTACTGTTCGAGAGTATTCCAACCATACATACGTCATGGGTCGAGGTTTCTTTGGTGACTTATACAAAATCGGTATTTTCAGTACTGATAAAGGCGGTTTTTGGCCGATAGATATTTTTGATAAAAGGCTTGAAACACCTTGTCACATCGATTAAGTTGTTGCACCTAAAGTATGCTCTGTCGCAAGGGGTAGTCGATTAACTGCGATATTTGCAGGTGGGGTCAGCAGTATCACGGCGTGGCTGACTCAAGCCTCCGGCAGGGTCCTGTCGAGCCGGTCTTTTCGGCTCCCGTGACAGCAGAAGCTTGAAGCTAAAAAGGGAAAGAAAGAGCTATGGAACGGCCTTGGGGCGGTGATGGCTTCGTCGATTTTTCGGGTTTTAGCTTCGAGTATTGTATTGATTTATTACCCGGTGGTGTAATCGGTAACACAAGGGCTTTTGGTGCCCTCGTTCCAGGTTCGAGTCCTGGCCGGGTAGCTTTAAAAAGTAAAAAGGTAAAAATGCAATCCGCCTTCATCAAGATTACGGCGGACAAGAATTGAGGAGTCGCCTCCGGCGACAGCTAAGTTTATATGAGTAAAAGAGTTGCGATAATCCTGGCAGCGGGCATAAGCAGCCGTATGAAGACACGGCTGCCGAAGGTTCTGCATGAGGTTTGCGGCAAAGAGATGCTTCTCTACGTGCTCGATGCCTGCCGGCAGGTCGGCGTTGACAGGATGTATGTAGTCGTCGGCCACGGCGGCGAGCAGGTGCAAGAGCGTTTCGGCGATGCAGGCGACATCGTCTGGGTCAGGCAGGACGAGCAGCTCGGTACTGCCCACGCGGTGCTGTGCTGTAAAGAACATTTGGAAGATTTCGACGGCCAAACGCTGATTTTGTGCGGCGACGGGCCTTTGATTCGCGCCGAAGTACTGCAATCACTGGTAAATAGCTGCGAGTCCGGCGGTTATACGGCTGTTCTTGCTACCGCGATTATCGACGACCCGACCGGTTACGGCAGAATCGTCCGCGATGAGCGCGGCAATATCAAGGCGATTGTCGAGCACAACGACTGCACCGATGAACAACGAAAGATAAAGGAAGTCAATCCCAGTTACTACCTGTTCAATAATAAGGTGTTGTTTGAGGCGCTGGCTGAGGTAAGGCCCGATAATGTCAAAGGTGAATACTACTTAACCGATGCTTTGGCGATAATCCTCGGCAAAGGGCACACCATTGCAGCGGTCAGCGAGGTTCGGCCTGAGGAGGCGGTGAGCGTCAATGACCGTCAGCAGCTCAGCGTCGTGGCGAGAATCATGCAAGATCGCATCCAGGCTGAACTTATGGATAGCGGCGTGACTATAGTTGACCCGGCGAATACCTGGATAGACTCCGGAGCGGCTATCGGGCCCGATACAATCATCGAGCCGTTTACATATATTCAGGGTGATGTGAAGATAGGTAAGGATTGTCGTGTAGGTCCATTTGCTTTTTTGCCAGCCGGCACGGTCGTCGGCGATAATAGTGTCGTGAAACCTTCCCGTGATGACTCAGCAGCAATCGGTTTTCCCGATTTATCGGGATTAGCATGGAGGCAAGAGAGAAGACATGAAGAATAATGACCTGAAAATCTTTTCCGGAACGAGCAACCCGGACCTGGCCGAGAAGGTATGTGATTATCTCAAGGTCAAGTTAGGCCGGACCGTGATAGAAACGTTCGAGGACGGGGAGAAAGTCATCAAAGTCGATGAGGATGTCCGCGGCAGGGACTGTTTTGTAGTCCAGTCAACGTGTCAGCCGGTAGATGAAAACCTCCTGGAACTGTTGATTTTCATAGACTGCCTGCGAAGAGCATCGGTAAAACGCATAACTGCCGTTATACCGTATTATGGTTATGCACGGCAGGACAGAAAAGACGAAGGCAGAGTGCCCATTACTGCCAAACTGGTAGCTAACCTTATTACCACTGCTGGCGCCGACCGCGTGCTGGCGATAGATTTGCACGCCCCACAGTTGCAGGGCTTTTTTGATATTCCCGTGGACCACTTGGCAGGTGAGCTTGTCCTTAGCGGATATTTCAAGGAAAAGAAGCTTGAGAATCTGACGGTGGTTTCACCCGATGTTGGCAATATGAAAATAGCTGCAAGATATGCCGAGCACCTAGGCGGTGACTTGGCAATCGTGCATAAGAAGCGGATAGATGGTTCGAAAGTTGAAGCGCAGGAAATCATCGGCGAGGTCAAGGGCAGGACCATTCTTATGTGCGACGATATCATCGCAACGGCAGGCACGGTGTGCAGCGCAGCCAAACTGGTCAAGGACAGGGGTGCGGACAAGATATTCGTCGGCGCCACTCACGGTGTTTTATGCGGCAGTGCCTTTGAGAGATTGGGCAAGGCGCCTATTAACGAGATTGTAGTTACTGACACAATCCCGATGTGCGAAGAAGCCAGGAAGCTCGGCGTTAAGGTTTTGAGTGTTTCTTCGATGCTGGGAGAAGCGATAAAGAGAATTCACAATAACGAATCTGTAAGTAGTTTGTTTAATAATTATTGATTGGAAGAACCCGCGCGTCTTCTTGTCTGGCGCCGCCCCGACTTGCGTCGGGAGGGGCACCGAAGGCAAGAGCGGGGACGGCTTAAAGTTACAAGGTATAGGTGGAATTTATGGAAAAGACGTTGACCCTCAAAGCTGAAGTTCGTGAACATACGGGAAGTAAATCCGCGGCGCACGTTCGAAAGGAAAACAGGATTCCGGCTATTGTTTATGGCCACAAGAAAGAACCGGTAGCGGTATCACTGGACCGGCACGATTTTACCGAAGGCGTCCATCACGGCCTTCGACTTCTCGACGTTCAGATTAAGAGCAAGAAGGAAACGGTCATTGTCAAAGACGTACAGTATGACTACCTCGGCAAGAGTATAATCCACGCCGACCTGATGCGCGTAAGCGCGAGCGAGCGTATTAAGGTTAATGTTCCTATCGAGCTAAAGGGCACGGCAAAAGGGACACACGAAGGCGGCATTATTGAAGAGCACCTCGACCATTTGGAGGTTGAATGCAAGGTTACGGACATTCCTGAGTCTATCGTGGTTCGGGTGACCGACATTGGCGTTGGCGATAATATCCACGCTTGTGAGATAGAAATGCCCGAAGGTATTAAACTTTTAACCGACGGCGATGCCCTGGTTGCGGCCTGTCATCTTGTAGCTGCGGCCAAGAGTGCTGAAGAAGTGGAAGAAGAAGAGCCAACCGCACCTGAGGTTATAGGTGAAGCTGAGCAGCCTGAAGAAGAGGCTGAGGAAAAAAGTAAATAAGCGCAACTTTCCTGAAGCGGCCCCCGCTCTTGTCTTCAACAAGAGGACACGGAGGCAGAGACTTACGATGAAGATGATTGTCGGCCTGGGAAATCCAGGTAGTGAATATGCTGATACGAGGCACAACATTGGCTTTAAAGTCATAGACGCGATGGCGTCGGTGCTGGGTATAGAAGCAAGAAAACGAAAGTTCGGTGCACGCTTCGGCGAGACCGTTTTTGAAGATGAAAAGTTAATACTGTTGGAGCCCTGGACGTTTATGAATCGCAGCGGCCATGCAGTCGCTACGGCGGCGGGTTTTTATAAGTTGCCTTTACGCGAGCTTCTGGTGGTGACTGATGACATGGCCCTTGAGCCTGGTGTTATTCGCCTCCGGGCGAGGGGTTCAGCCGGCGGCCATAATGGTTTGAAGAGCATTATCAGTGCTCTTGGCAGCGAAGAGTTTTGTCGGCTGCGATGTGGTATCGGCCAGGCGGGAGAAGTAGAGTCTTATGACTATGTATTGTCAAAGGTTCCAACCGATGAGCAAGCTGCTCTTGGCGCCGCCATAGACAGGGCACGTGACGCGGTGTTCTGTTGGATTCGTGACGGCATTGATGCCGCGATGAACGAGTACAACAGAACGCAAGCGGAAGAAAGTGAATAAGTTGATGAAAGTTTTTACTGGAGGTATGTAACTTGAAGACTGTTGCAGCCAAGCTTTACGAAGGAATGTTCCTGGTGGATTCGGCTCTTGCCGCATCCGACTGGCAGGGTGTTAACGACACCATAAGTTCAATCCTGACCAAGGTCGGCGCCGAAATCGTCTCTATAAACAAATGGGACGACAGAAGGCTTGCCTATGATATCAGGGGCAAAAGCCGCGGCGCTTATATCCTTGCTTATTTCAGGGTCGACGGCTCGAGGATTACGGAGATTGAACGGGCGGTACAACTTTCCGAGCAGATTATGCGTCTTCTTGTCCTGAGCGTCGAGGACCTTGGCGAAGGGTATCTTGCGAAAGAGACGTCGGAAGTGACGGCACAAGAAGCGGCCCCGGCAGATTTGCCACAAGCTCCGCCTGCTACAGTCGACGCTGAGCCGGCGGCAGCGCCTGTTGTCGAGCAAGCGGCGGCGACTGATGCTGAGCCAGAGGCAGAGAGGAAGGCCGACGAGGCGCCTGCAGTAGAGCAGACTTCGGCGGGCTCAGTCGAGCCGGAATCCGGGCCGGTCGGGACTGAGGAAACAGAAGCAGAGAAATCCCGATAAATCGGGATTGAGGTTGTTTGTGTTTGGCGGCGACCTTGCAGAAAGGCAGGTAAAGATATGGCCAATTACAACAAGGTGTTGTTGATAGGCAACCTGACTCGTGACCCGCAGCTTTCGTATCTGCCGAGCCAGACTGCGGTGGTCGAGTTTGGTCTTGCGGTTAATCGGCGCTGGAAGGGCAAGGACGGTCAGCAGCGAGAGAGCACGTGTTTCGTGGATTGCCGCGCATTCGCCGGTACGGCCGAGACAATTAATAAGTATATGAGCAAGGGTCGGGCTATCTTCGTGGAAGGCAGGCTGGACTTTGATACCTGGACGGCCCAGGACGGCAGCAAGCGAAGTAAGCATCGGATTACTGTAGAGAGTTTTCAGTTTCTCGGCGATCGCGGTAGCGGCGCCCAGGGCGGGGCTCAATATGATCAAAGTGCCAGCCAGGCTTCGGCGAGCTCAGCCGAGCCTGCGACGCCTGAAGCAGAACCGGCACCAGCGACGGACGATGATATACCGTTTTGAATCACTGATTACGCTGATTAAATTGATTTGGTCAGATAAAGAAGGAATCGTTATTTAATTTTTTATAATTGAGGATGTTGGGTAAGACTTATGGCAATGCAAAGAGCAAAAACAAGGACCCAAGGCGGTGTCACCACGGTGCGCGAGCAGACTCAGTGTCGCTTTTGTCGTACGGGCACTAGGTATGTTGATTACAAGGACATCGATACGCTGTGTAAGCTGATGACTCACCGCGGCAAGATTTATTCGCGGAAGCGCAGCGGTAATTGCGCATCTTGCCAGCGCAAAGTCAAAAAGGCCATCAAGCGCGCTCGCTACATGTCCTTGCTGCCGTACACTACGTAATTTGGTTAATTGGTGAGTGGTTAAATGGTTAATTTGGATGTGAGAGCTGGAACCGCCGGATGACAGGAGCAACTGGCTGATTAACGAATTAACAAATTAACGAATTAACTATCAAGGCTGAAAGGATAAAAAGTGAAGGTACTTTTGGTAGAAGACGTTAGAAGGCTCGGATGGCTTGGCGATGTGGTCGAAGTTAACAACGGCTACGCGAGGAATTACCTGCTTCCGCTGGGTTTGGCCAGAGAAGCCACCGACACAAATATAAAGTCAATCGCCAAAGAGAAGGCCAAGCGCGGGGAGATTCGACTGGCCGAGCGAAAGCAAATTGAGCAGGCCTGTGCCGCGGTCGACGGCGCCGAAGCTGTTATCGCCGCCAAGGCCAATGAGCAGGGACACCTGTTTGGTTCTGTCTCGGAGAAAGAGATTGCCGAGAATCTCCGCGCGCAGGGCTTTACAGTTGCCAATGATATTGTGCGATTAAGCGAGCACATCAAGGAGGTCGGCGCACACGAGGTGAAACTCAAATTCGACAATGATCTGACCGCAAAAGTCAACGTGGTAGTCGTAGCCGAAGGAGTAGAAGGTCAGACAGACGCACCGGAAGGTGACGCTGGAGGCGAAGTTGAAAGTGAACAAACTGACAGGGACGAGTAAGGATTTATCCTCCAAAGCTTCAGCGACGGAGGATAAAATCGGTCGCAGCAGCATCGAGCCATTGGGCAGGGCTGTTGCTGATGTTGCCGGTCGGATGGTGCCGGAATCTTTATCGGCTGAGGCCGGGGTTCTCGGCTCGATGATTGTGGATCCGTCGTGTATCGGCGAGGTAATCGAGCATCTGGGGGCCGATGCGGCGGGCGCGTTTTATCGTATTGAGAACCAGATGATATTCGACGCCCTTATCAGTCTGTATGAGAATAACCGCGGCGAAGGTATTGATGGGCTGCTTTTGCGTGATGAGCTTGAGAAACGCAAACAGCTCGAAAACGTCGGCGGTGTCGAATATATCGGCAGGATTCTTGAATCGGTTCCCTCCTCTGCCAACGTCATGTATTACACCCGGATAATCAAAGACAAGCAGATGCTCCGGGAGCTGATTACAGCGGCGAGTGAAATCCTCGATTCGGCACATGATATCAGCGGTGAAACCGATGAAAAGCTCGACGCAGCCGAGCAGAAAATCTTTGCCATAACGAACAAGAAGATTACCGGCCAGGCCTCGCCCATAATGGACCTGGTGACACGTGCATACGAACTTATCGAGAAACGACAGGGCCACCATGTCACCGGCCTGGCTACCGGATTTTACGAACTCGACGAGATGACATGCGGCTTGCAGAACGGGGAGATGATAATCATTGCAGGCCGACCGAGTATGGGCAAGACCGCCCTGGCGCTGAACATTGCCGAACACATAGGCGCGATTGAGCAGCAGCCTGTTGCTATTTTTAGCCTCGAGATGGGAAGACAGCAGTTAGCCGAGCGATTCCTTTGCTCGAACAGCAGGATAGAGTCTCAGCTTGTGCGAAAAGGAATGCTCGACACCGAGCACTATGAGAAGCTTGCCAAGGCTTGCGGGATTCTTGGCGAGGCACCCATATATATAGATGATTCCGCTGGTCTGACACCGCTTCAGATGCGGGCAAAGGCACGTAGATTAAAGGCCAGACACGATATCAAGTGCATCATCCTTGATTATATGCAATTGATGACCCTCGGAGTTGGTCGGGTCGAATCGCGCCAGCAGGAAATTACCGCCATCAGCCGTTATATGAAGGCGATGGCGCGCGAACTTGATATACCGGTGGTCGTCCTCAGCCAGTTGAATCGTTCACCGGAAGGGAGAGAGGGCCATCGGCCGCGGATGTCCGACCTGCGCGAGTCGGGAAGTATCGAGCAGGATGCTGACGTAGTGATACTGCTTCACCGGGAAGACTACTATCATCGCAGCGAGGAGAACTATCAGGACAACAATATTGCTGATGTCATCATCGCCAAGCAGCGTAACGGCCCGACCGGAGCGGTGCAATTGACTTTCCTTGAGAAATTCACGAGGTTCGAAAACCTCGCTCATGCTGATGAACCTTTTTAGGAGCATGGACGCAATGTATAAATCGAGATTGGCTCGCGGCATATGGGTCTTAATTTGTTTAATGATGTTACTGCATTTCGCAAATGCCGAGGTTTCCGAACTCACTGTAAGCAAAATCAGCGTTGTGGGTAACCGCAGCGTAACCGACTCTCAGGTTATGGCGGCGATTCGCAGCCGTGTCGGGGCTACTTTTGATTCGGCGATTGCAGATGAAGACACCAGGAGAATCGCGCGCCTTGCCGGAGTGGAGTACTCGTATTACAGCACAGCCGTTGTGGAAACCAGAGTCGAGCTGACCTTCGTAGTTGTTGAAAGAAATATTGTCCGCGCCATCATATTCGTCGGCAATGAGAAGTTTAAATCCGGCCAGCTCGTCAAAAAGCTTGACTTCAAGCTCGGAGACTATCTCGACCCGGTGCAGGCCAGAGGCGGGGTGACTGCTCTTGTCGATTTCTATAAGTCAAAGGGTCTGCCTTACTGCAGCGTGACTATTGATAGTGATAAGCTGTCCGAAGGGAGAATAATCTACCGTATCGAGGAAGGGCCGCGGGTAAAAATCAAAGATATTAAATTCAGCGGAAATCAGGACCTCAAGAGTAAGAACCTGATGAAGATCATAAAACTCCGCAAGAAGAAATTCGTTGTCTTCACGAGATATTACGTTGAAGACGAAGTCGTCAAAGACGTGGCGAATCTTCAGAAGGTTTATTACCAGAGAGGTTATCTTGACAGCAAGGTTGAGCCTAAGCTTGAGTTCAACGAGGACAAGACTTCCGTCGTGCTTGTTTTTGAAATAGTCGAAGGTGTAGCGTACAGCGTTGAGCAGATTGCAATTACGGGCAATATTCACTTCGATGAGAAAGAACTTCGTGAGAAACTCAGGCTTGAAGCCGGAACAGTCTATAACGATAGAAAAGCTGATATTGACGTAAAGAAACTGCTGGCGAGCTATCGAGAGACAGGCTTTGTCGAGGCGACGGTCGAGAAGAAGAAGCAATTCGTCGGCGAAAGCAAAGTCAACGTCGAGTATGATATCAAACCGGGCAGCCGGTTCAGAATAGGCAGAATTAATATCACCGGCAATAAGGAGACGCAGGACAAAGTTGTCCGGCACGTTCTGGACGAATACGATTTCAAGCCGGGGCAATGGTATAATGCCGACACTGCCCGCGGCGATGGAGAAGGGTACCTGGAAAAGTTGATTCGTTCGGGCGCGGTGGCACAGGCGGCAACAGTTACTCCTGCCGGAGATGACCCGAACTTCCGTGATGCCCAGGTCAATATTATCGAAGGACAGACGGGCATGATAATGCTCGGAGCCGGGGTCGGTTCAGACAGCGGCGTGATAGGGCAACTTGTATTTGAGCAGAGAAACTTCGACTTCAGGGACAAGCCAAAGAGCTTAAAAGAGATGTTTACCGGAAAGGCTTACAAAGGCGCCGGGCAGACGTTCAGGGTCGCGCTGGAACCGGGAACCGAAGTCAGCCGATATTCAATCAGCTTCAACGAGCCTTACTGGCGGGACAAACCGATATCGATGAACCTGGGAGCGTCGAGCTTTGCGCGCGGCCGCGAGTCGTATGACGAGGAGAGAGTCAGGGGCTTTCTGGGATTTGAAAAGCGCTACAAAAACCGCTGGCGACGAGGTATCTCGGTTCGGGGCGAGCAGGTTGACGTCGTCGACCTTGATATTGACGCACCAAGGGAAGTCCGGGATGACAAGGGCAAGAGCTCTTTATTCGGAGCCAGGTTTAATTTGGGCAAAGACATGAGAAATGACCGGTTCAATCCTACTTCGGGGTTCACTTTCGACGCAGGCTATGAGCAGGTCGCCGGCGACTATACATTCGGCATCGCCGACGTTGCTTACCGTTACTATAAGGTTCTTAAAGAAGACCTTGCCGAGAAGAAAACAGTTCTCGCCGTTAAGTTACTTGCAGCCTCTACAGTCGGTAACGCGCCGATCTTCGAGAAGTTCTATGCCGGCGGTAGCGGCACATACGGTATCCGCGGCTTTTCCTACAGGGGTATAAGCCCGCGTGGCACACCCTTTAACACAACGACAGGCACATATACAGGCAAAAAGAAAGACCCCATCGGAAGCGACTGGATAGCTATTGCCAACGCGGAAGTAACGGTTCCTCTCGGCAGCGAAACATTTTCTGCCCTGTTTTTCGTTGACAGCGGTACGGTTGACGATGGTGGCATACGTGCTTCGGTCGGTACAGGCATCCAGATACTTATACCTCAATGGTTCGGGCCGGTGCCTATGCGATTTGAGATTGCCACGCCGTTTATGAAAGACGAGGATGATGAAACACAAGTGTTCAGCTTTTCTGTTGGAAGGCTGTTCTGATTTTCTACTAAGAAATGAACTCAGTAAGAAAGGACTGACTAATGAATTCCAAGACTATTCTGGCCTGCTGCATAACCACTGTTGTTATTCTGGCGTTTGCTTTCGACGGTAATGTTGCCCAGTCAAAATCTGGGCCGGCCGGTTCGGTTAACATCGGGGTAGTAAGCGTTAAACGCATTTTCGATGAGTGCAAGAAAAACACTCAGTTTGAAAAGGAAATGACTGCCGAGCAGGAGAAGATCATCGCCGAGCTTGAAAAATCCCGGGCCGAGATTGATGCCGAAAGAGCAGGCTTAAAGACACTCAAACCCGGCAGTAGTGAACATATGGGCCAGATGAAAGTCCTGATGGAAAAGCAGGCTAAGCTTGGCGCTGAGCAGGAATTTCATAAGCAACAACTCACATACAAAGAGCGTCAGTGGATAGAGCAGATGTACAGGGATATCGTTCGTATCACCGGCGAGGTGGCTCAGAAGCGGGGCCTGGACGTTGTTCTGGAAAACAGCGAAATTGAGTTGGCCGAGGTGCCCAACGAGACACTGATAATGAGTATTCTGATGCGGACTGTTCTACACTCCGGCGGCTGCGTCGACATCACGGATGAAGTCATGAACCAGCTTGATGCCGGCAACTGATTAGTTCGCGGGATTTGAAGGCTGTTAGGAATTATGTTAACCACAGCACAACTTGCTGAAAAAATCAGCGCCAGACTCGAAGGAGATGGTTCGGTTGAAATAAAATCGGTCGGGCCTGTCGAGGTTGCGACCTGTGCCGATGTCACATTCGTTACTGGTGATAAGTATCTTGGCTCTGTAAAGAATTCTAACGCCGCCGCGGTTATCACAAGTAAGTCTATTGACAAGTTCGACCGCCCACAGCTTATCGTTAAAGATGTCAGCGCCGCGCTGGTTGCTACTCTTAAGCTGTTTGCTCCGAAGCTGGCTGCTGCTAAACCGGGCATCCATCCAACTTGTGTGCTCGGTAAAAATGTCAAAATCGCCGATAGCGCTTCGGTCGGACCGAGCGTCACTATAGCTGATAATGTACGAGTTGGAGAAAATGCAGTCCTCGGCGCCGGTGTGCGAGTCGGGGAGGATTCTGTCATCGGCGACAATACCCGACTGGGCCCTAACGTTGTTATATACCATAACTGTAAGATTGGCAACGATGTTATAATCCAGGCCAACACGACAATCGGCTCGACGGGCTTCGGATATATTCTGATGGACGGCAGGCCGACGCTGGTTCCTCATAACGGCGGGGTCATTATCAAGGATTTCGTGGAGATAGGCGCCAACTGCTCTATAGACCGCGCAAAGTTCGGAAATACTGTCGTCGGCACCGGGACCAAGATAGACAATCTCGTACAAATTGCACACAATGTTATCATTGGCAAGTGCTGTTTAATTGTGGGGCAGTGCGGTATTGCCGGAAGCAGTAAGGTTGGTGACGGCGTTGTGCTCGCCGGCCAGGTTGGCCTGGTGGATAATATAACCGTTGGAGACGGTGTAATTGTCGGAGCGCAGTCTGGTGTGCCGCGAGACGTTCCTGCTGGAAGAAAAATCTTAGGCTCACCCGCCATTGATTACGCCGAAAAAATCCGGCAGCTTGTCCTTATACAGCGCTTGCCCAAAATGGCAGAGCAACTAAAAGAACTGACTGAGAGGGTGAACACTCTTGAAGCTGCAGCAGACGATAAAAAATGAAACCAAACTTTCCGGCCGCGGGCTTTTCACCGGAGAACTGGCCCAGGTAACCTTCAAACCTGCACCGATTAACACCGGTATAGCGTTCGTGCGCACTGATACGGACGAACATGTTACTATCATTGCTACCCCTGTCAACCTTGCTGAGCGAAGTCGTCGCACAACTCTTAGAAAAGGTTCAGTCAGCGTTGAGACAGTGGAGCATTGTCTTGCAGCCATCTTCGCTCTTGGGATTGACAACTTGACTATCGAAGTAAACGGCCCGGAACTGCCGGCCCCGGACTGCAGCAGCGCAAAATACTTTCGCGCTCTTAAAGAAGCACAGATTCTCGAGCAGGAAGCCGAGAAAAAAGAATACATAATCAATGAGCCTGTCAGTATCAGTATGGGTGGCGCGTCGATATATGCTTTGCCAAACCGCGACGAGGATGGTTTGAGTATTACTTATGACCTTGACTACGGCGGACATACGGGAATCAGCAGGCAAATATTTGGATGCCGGCTGACTCCAGCGAGCTTTGAGAAAAACCTTGCTCCGGCTCGGACCTTCCTGCTCGAAGCAGAAGCCAAGACCTTCCAGTCGCGTGGAATGGGTAAACACCTTGGCCCGCGCGACATTCTCGTTATAAATTCCGACGGCCCCGTCAAAAACAGCTTCCGTTTTCCGGATGAGTGTGTTCGTCATAAAATCGTTGACCTTATTGGTGACCTGTCTCTGGTGGGACGCGCTCTGCAGGGAAGGATAGTCGCCTACAAAAGCGGCCATACTCTTAATCAGCAGCTTGCCAGGAGACTTTATGAAAAGGCCGAAAAAGCCGAGCGCATTGAAAAGTTTGGTACCGATGCGATACTTGATATTCGCCGAATCCAGAAAATCTTGCCACACCGTTATCCTTTTCTGCTTGTTGACAAGATAATCGAAATCGACGGCGACCGTTTTATCAAAGGCATTAAGAATGTTACCTTTAATGAGCATTTTTTCCAGGGTCACTTCCCGGGTACACCTGTGATGCCGGGAGTGCTTGTTGTTGAAGCCATGGCCCAGGTCTCGGGATTGCTTTTTGCTCAGAAACTTGAGCATACCGGTATGCTTGCCGTACTGTTGAGTATGGATGGTGTGAAACTCCGCAAGGCTGTAGTTCCCGGCGACCAGTTGATTCTTATCGCCGAAACCGACCGCATGAGACACAGGACGGCACAATGCAGGTGTAAGGCTATCGTAAACGACACGGTAGTAGCAGAGGCGAGCATAAAGTTTATGCTGGTTGATGACGAGAAGATTTAGCCATAGTGTATTATTGAAATTGATAAAATTTTGACCGAGGAGAAAGTCGCCGCATGACCCAGGTACATCCCAGTGCAATAGTTGATAAAACCGCAGAGTTGGCTGATGGCGTTATCATAGGGCCGAATTGCATCGTAGGCCCGGACGTCACTATCGGCCAGGATAGTGTTCTCGAAAGCAATGTCTTCATCGGAGCGAATGTCAAAATCGGAAAAGGTAATCGTTTCTCTCCGTTTGCCGTCGTCGGCACGAGGCCTCAGATACTTGGCCTCGGACCGGATGAACCTATCGGGGGCTTGACCATCGGAGACAATAATATTTTGAGGGAGCAAGTGACTATTCATCCGGGTATGCACGAACAAGGCCGGACGAAGATAGGAAATGAAAATTTTCTTATGATTGGTGTTCATGTAGGCCATGACTGTACTCTGGAAGATAAACTCGTTTTAAGTAATTATGTTCAGGTCAGCGGACATATCAAAATTGGAACAGGCACATGGCTTAGCGGAATGGTTCTTATGCATCAGTTTGTCACTGTGGGTAGATGGTGTTATGCCGCAGGCCTGGCGGGAATCAATCATGATGTACCGCCATTTATGATAGTCAGCGGCCATTACCCACTTGAAATTAGGGGTGTAAATAAGCGGGGTTTTAGCCGTGCAGGCCTTGATGAAGAACATCAGAAAAATATCATCGACGCATATAAAAAACTTTACCGAAATGGTGAACCGCTGCTTGAAACGGCAAAAGCGATGGCAGAAGAAAAAGACCTCGACGAGAATGTCCAGGCTATAGTTGACACCATAATAAACAGTTCGAAACATCGTTTCGGAAGATACCTCGAAACCTTCAGGGACTGATTGATATTCATTATGCCGGACGCAAAGCAAAAATTGAAAACAGCCGTAATCGGCGCAGGAAAGATGGGCCAAATCCACGCTAAGGTTTACCATCAGTTACCCGAGAGTCAATTGGTGGCTGTTGTTGATACCGACGCCAAAAAGGCAAAGCAGCTCGCCAAAAAATATAAGTGCGATTATTTCACCGATTGCAGTGAAATACTTGATAAGGTCGATGCTGTGACAATCTCAGCTCCGACAATATGCCACAGGGAGCTTGCGGTTCCATTTATCGAACGCGGCGTTGCATGTCTGATTGAGAAGCCGCTCGCTCTTAATGTCGCTGAAGCCGAGGAGATAGTCGCCCTTGCTGAAAAGAGCAATGTGACGGTAGCTGTTGGCCACTCGGAGCGATGCAATCCGGTGGTTCAGGCAATGAAGCGACTTAACATTGAAGCTAAATTCATCGAAGCACATCGTGTCAGTCCTTATCCATTCCGCTCAACTGATATTGGTGTTGTTATGGATGTGATGATTCACGATATCGATATTATTCTTTCACTGGCGGCGAGCGAATTGAAGAAGGTTGATGCTGTGGGGATTGGAATTATCGATGAAGATAATGAAGACATCTGTAATGCACGGCTGGTCTTTGAAAACGGCTGTGTCGCAAACGTTACCGCGTCTCGCCTGGCATTGAAAACCGAGCGAAAAGTACGCGTGTTTAGTCGACAGGGTTACCTGAGCCTTGATTATTTCAAAAAGACCGGAATGGTCATAAAAGCCGATACCGACAATGTGGAAGTCATAAATAAAATCCGCGAACTCAAAAACGCGAACAAATTCGACCTCTTAAGAGCCGGATGGACGGACCTGCTTCACTATGAAAAGCTCGAAATTGACGACAGGGAGCCGCTACGTGTCGAGCAGGAATCTTTCCTGGCCGCCGTCGCAGACAAATCTTCAAAGCCGGAAGTGACCGCGCGAGAAGGGCTCGCTGCGATGAAGTGTGCCCATATGATTCTCGAATCGATAAAGCAGCACACCTGGTAGTAAAAGCTACATTGCTCTTTTAATCTTACCCACTTCTATATCGGCGAGGCGTGTCGGCTCGGGCAGCCTGAAACGGTCGCAGCAATTAAGCGTCCATTTTACAGCTTCATCAAACATACACCTATGGCCGACAGAAATGAAAACCGGCTTTACATTAGTTCGTGTACGTACCACCGCGCCGATTATTTCCTCCCCATCCAGCAGATTGCTGCAAGAGCCTTTCGTTGCCGCAGGCATTTCGTATGTACCGACCAGTCTGCTCTTTGCACAGCCGATAGTCGGCTTGTTGAAAAATAATCCAAGATGTGCAGCCAGGCCCAGCCTTCGCGGATGTGCTATTCCCTGGCCGTCAATCATAAACATATCCGGTTTTTCCTTGAGCTTAGACACCGCATCCAGGCAGACCGGCGCTTCGCGAAACGACAGGAACCCGGGAATATAAGGAAAGGTAACTTTCCTTACTGAGTGCACAACTTCAGCTACCTCAAGACCGGGATATTCGAGAACAATGACACAACCGATGATTCGCTTCTTGTCCGGACTGAAAGCGCAGTCAATTCCAGCTATTAGGTTTGGAGATTTCTTTATTGAGGTATGCCGAACCCTCGATGAGAGTTTTCTTTGAAGTTCTACCGCTTCAGAATAAGACAGATTCCATTCATGTAATTGCTTCATCGATTACAGATTATTGCCTATTATTTACCGAGCAGTCAAGCCTTTCTCCTAAAGGGAATCCCTAAAGATTTATCATAGCAGAATTGACCTCCTAAAATCAATCCCGCACCTATTTTGCCGAATGGCGTTTATCTTTAAGGTATCGCCTCTCGGGCAAAAGACGCTTTATGGGTACTTAAAGCTGGAATGGCAAAATAGGTGCGGGGCGGCTTATCGGACACACTTTGAATATTGAAGGAACTATTTGACTTCGAGTATGGAATTCATTTCTCCGTAGGGATTCATCTCTATCATCTCGTTGTACGGGTCCTGCTGCCACTTGCCGTCGACAACAAGGCGATAGCGATATCTACCCGGACCAATCTGCATCTTTGTCTGCCAGATTCCGCTGCTGCCTACCTTATTCATTTTTGTTTTGGCCGGGTGCCAGTTGTTAAAGTCGCCGGCAATATGAACTTCTTTGGCATGCGGATAAAGACTGACAAACATCACCGCGCCGTTTATCTGGTTGACGCCGTAATAATCGCTTAACTTTTCATCAAGGCTTTTGGCAACTTCTTTTTGCGGCTCGACTGCCCTCGACAGGCTCCCTTCGGTCTGAGCACTCAGGGTCGAGGACGGGCCGTGAGCTTGTCGAACGGAGCTCGCCGAAGTCGGCTGTGGCTGGGCCGGCGCGACTGCAATCGGTGTCTGAGGCTCGCGCATCTGGCTGCGGTCTATCCGGGGCGAGACAGCTTTGGCTTCTTTTAGTAGTTCGTCAGCAGTACTGCTTATCTTTTCAAGCTGGCCGGCAAGTGTATTAACCATCTCATGTCGCTCGACCTTTCCTTGGACTCCAACCACCTCCTCGGCCAGTGCCCGGAAATCCGCCTGACCTTTGCTTGTCGAATCGTACTCGCTTATAGGCTGGCCGAAACTTGCCGCCTCTTTAATTTTGGTATTAAAATTGACAACCCTGTCAAACATCTTATCGCCGAAATGGCTGCGAAGTTCGCCCAGTATCTCCCTGGACATCTTGGTGCGTATATCGTACATGCTCGCCAGAACCCGTACGTTTACCTGCTGGCTGCACCGCTTGCACAGGATGCTCAGAGTCTCGAGTTGCTTACTCAGCCCATGCAGCGCGAAGTAACCTGTCTCCACCGGTACTATCACATCTGTTGCCGCCCGCAGCGCATTGAACGTCAGCAGTCCCACCGCCGGCGGACAGTCGATTATCACGTAGTCATAATCGCCCTTCACGTCCGCAAGGACGTTTCGCAGGCAGCTCTCTCTTTCCATGATGCCGACCATCTGCTGCTCGAAAGCGCTCAAATCAATACTGGCAGGGGCCAATTCCAGCCTGTCACCTATCTGCCAGAGAATCTCTTTGAGACGAATGGGCTCGCCGCGGCTCTTGCTGATTAGAACATCATAGATGCTCTGTTCGATCTGGTCTTCCGGCACTGCCAGGCCGACAGCGCAGTGCGATTGCGGGTCCAAATCGACCAGCAGTGTTCGTTTGTCCAGTTCTGCCAGAGCGCTGGCGAGGTTGATTGAGACTGTAGTTTTACCGCATCCACCTTTTTGATTGACGATTGCGACTGTTCTCATGGTCTTCTCCGTAAGACTCATCAGGCGGATACACCGCCTACTCAATGTATGATTAAGCATCCATGCCAGTACTGAAATTGGGTTCCCATTTTGCATGCAAACGCAAAATGGGGCCCAATGGCACTGTTAGACTATCATAGTTCTTCGGCTTATGCACACATAAAACTTTATACTTTTATAGGACTTCTCCAGTAAAAAACGCTGATTATAGTGTTAATAGACGTGATTATCGGCCCTTCCCAAATCCCCTAAACAAACACTGAAAAGCAAGCACGTCGAGCCGCTTCAAAATCGCTTTTGTAACTATCAGTCTGTCACAGATAAAATGCGGGGACAGAGGTCTTTTTTGCCGATATGCCCCAAAACTCATATTTTCTCTGTGTCAATCTGTGGTTAGGATTTGCTTTTAGATGTTTTCTTTGTGGTTTTCTTAGCTGTTTTTTTTGCGGATTTTGTTCTGCCGAGCAGTTCATCGGCCTCTTCCCATGTTTTCGGCGGCCATTTGCCGTCGGCCTGTAGTTTTTTGAGGTGGTCAATCTCTTTAGTGCTGACTATCGTTCGGCACTTCGGGAACTTATTACAGCCGAGGAAAGGCCCGCGCTTACTCTGGCGAATCACCAGCTCACCATCTTTGCACTTGTAGCATTTTATTCCGGTTGGTTCCGGCGGCGGTTTTGGAGGAAGCACGTTGCCGTCTTTGTCCATATTGAGGATAGTCTTGCAGTCTGGATATCCGCTGCAGCCGAGGAATGAGCCGAAGCGTCCGCGTTTGAGCACCATCGGCTTGTCACAGTTCGGGCATTTATGCCCGGTTTCCTCATCCTTTATAATTTTGCCTTCGCTGTCACATCTGCTGGCGTGCTTGCAGTCCGGAAATGCCGAGCAGCTCAGGAACGTACCACTTTTGCCGAAGCGATAGACCATAGGCTTGCCGCATTCGGGGCAGGTGTATTCACTGGGCCGGGTCTCTGCCTTGGCGTGCTTCATCTGCTCGGTCGCCTTTTCGAGGTTCTCTTTGAAAGGTAAGTAGAATTCATTGAGCACACCGAGCCAGTCTAAGTGCTGCTCTTCGATTTTATCTAATTGCTCTTCCATATGGCGGGTGAACGCGATATCCATTATCCGCGGGAAGTATTCGTTGAGCTTATCGGTAACAACTTCGCCCAGTTCCGTGGCGTGAAATTTCCTTTCGGTTTGTACGACGTATCCTCGGTCCTGGATAGTGCTGATAATCGAGGCGTACGTGCTTGGCCTGCCGATGCCTTCTTTTTCCAGGGCCTTGACCAGCGACGCTTCGTTATACCGCGCCAGCGGTTTGGTGAAATGCTGCTCAGTCTTTACATCCACCGCCGCAAGTTCCTGTCCCATATCAAGCGCCGGCAGATGCTGCTGTTCCGACGAGGTAGGCCAGACCTTCGTAAAACCGTCGAACACGAGTGTCCGCCCGGTTGTTCTGAAAATACACTTACCTGCCGATGTATCGGCGCCGACCTGAATATTCGTCACATCCCACCGCGCCGGAGACATCTGAGACGCTACAAACCGCCGCCATATCAAATTATAAAGCCTGAACTGCTCATCACTAACCAGAGACTTAATATCCTCCGGAGCTAAATCAACATCATTGGGCCGGATGGCCTCGTGCGCTTGCTGGGCGGATTTGGCGGCGGCGTAGTGGATTGGTTTTTCGGGGAGATATTCGTTGCCGAATTGCCGACCGATGAATCCGCGGGCTTCAGTCAGGGCTTCGGGGGAAAGGTGTGTTGAGTCGGTTCTCATGTATGTAATCAGGCCGAGTGCGCCCATGTCTCCGAGTTCGATTCCTTCATATAATTGCTGGGCGACGCGCATGGTTCGCTTTGCGGTGAAGCCAAGGCGGTTAGCGGCGGCCTGCTGGAGGGTCGAAGTTATGAATGGCGGGGATGGGCGGGATTTGGACTGCTTCTTTTCGAGGTCTGCGACGGTGAATTTTGCGTCAGCCAAAGCCTCGAATACTTTTTTGGCTGCGGTTTCGTTGTCGGCGTGGAATTTCTTGTCGTCTATTTTATACAGTTCGGCTTTGAATGCGTTATGTTTGGCGAGCCATTTATTCTGGTCGCCAACGGTTGGGCCTTTATCGTCGTCGGATTTTGGTGTGATAAAATCGAGCCAGGCCTGGTGGTGGTCGCTTTGCAGGTCCGGTGTGAAGACTGCGGGCATCAGCCAGTATTCCTGGGGGTCGAAGGCGCGGATTTCACGTTCGCGTACAACAACTATTTTGACGACGACGGACTGGACTCGGCCAGCGCTCAGGCCGCGGCCGACTTTTTTCAAGTGCAGCGGCGATATCTGATAGCCGACGATTCGGTCAAGTCTTCGGTGGGCCTGCTGGCCCGTTTCCGCGTCGTGGTC
>SDBV01002688.1_pt1 | contig 26567 bp, 22 predicted proteins | sample 2277081 | NCBI WGS metagenome assembly SDBV01 (sample SAMN10402039, study PRJNA504765) | marine sediment metagenome | isolation source: marine sediment core GS10_PC15, 223 cmbsf | place: Arctic Ocean: Southern Knipovich Ridge | collected 2010 | reverse complement strand
CATAAATCCGTATTCTAAACATTATATTTGAAACTAACCTGAGATATTGAAGAAAGGAAGGTCAAAATATGAGAGCTGCCTAAAAAAAGGGAAAAATTACAGAAACTTTTTAGACAGCCCCGGATATTACGGCTTCATAATAAAATCATCAACAAAATACCTGATATTTTAATATAATTTTTTAGTATTTTAAACAATTGCTTTTAAAGATATGGAAATTTATGATAAGAACAAATGTATAATTACTATAAGCAATTAAAGCTTGATACAAATACTAAAATTTATTATTATTACCAATTTAAATAATTGATATATATATATATAAAGTGCATTAATAATATGGAGAAATTAAAAAATGAAAAAACAGCTTTATCTGGGTATAGATATTGGTTCTGTAAGCATTAAAACAGTTGTTATAGACCAGGATATTAATATTCTGGTCTATACATATACACGTCATAATGGATTAGCCGCAAAAACAATCGAAAATGAATTAAATGCTATTTTTCAAAAGTATGGTGAAGATAATTTTTCTTATACAGGAGTAACAGGTTCGGGTGGAAAAGATATTGCATCAATATTAGGAGCATGCTTCGTAAATGAAATAATTGCATTTCATTGGGCTATAAAAAAATATTATCCGGAAGTTAGAACTCTTATTGACATTGGCGGTGAAGATTCAAAGCTTTTACTATTAAGAAAGGATGATGATCTGGATACTGTTGTTCTGGAAGATTTTGTTATGAATACATTATGTGCTGCAGGAACAGGATCTTTTCTTGATCAACAAGCCAGGCGGTTGAATATTTCTATAGAAGAGGAATTCGCCACCCTTGCTCTACAATCTATATCACCGGCAAGGATTGCCGGACGATGCAGTGTATTTGCAAAAAGTGATATGATTCACCTTCAACAGAAAGCTACACCGGTTAAAGATATTTTAGCCGGACTCTGTTATGCAATTGTTCGAAACTTTAAAAGTACCATTGGTAAAGGTAAAGTATTCAGTTCGCCAATAGCCATTCAGGGAGGAGTTGCTTCCAATCAGGGGATTATAAAAGCTTTTGAAGACACATTAGAAATTGAAAAAGGCTCGCTTATTATACCTAAATATTTTAAAGTTATGGGTGCAATCGGAGCTGCTCTTTTTAGTTTGGAAAAGCCTGCTAAAATCACGCTTGGTAACTATAAGAGCATTCTGGAATATTTAAAAAAGAATCATACAAAAGAAAAATCTTTTCTTCCTCTTACAACAGGAGGGAATGGTTCCAATGGCAAGAGCATAAAACCATACATACTGGAAAATGAAGAACTCCGGGGCAGAGCTCCGGGGTATCTTCGTCCTGAAAAGCCGCGGCAAGCCGCACTGGTTCATAGCCTCCATCCCCGCAGTAGAACTGCGAGGTATTTCGGCTGCCAGAATAAAAGTAAAGTATATTTAGGAATAGATATTGGTTCTTTAAGTACTAATTTAGTGTTAATGGATGAGAATAAAGAAATAATTTCAAAACGGTATCTGATGACTGCGGGTAAACCCATTGAAGCAGTAAAACAGGGATTGTCTGAAATAAAAAATGAAGTAGGCAGCTCAGTAGAGGTAATAGGTGCATGTACAACAGGCTCCGGAAGATATTTAATAGGAGATATTATTGGAGCTGATGCGGTTAAGAATGAGATTATAGCGCATGCAATCGCATCTTTACATGTAGATCCTCTGGTAGATACAATTTTTGAGATTGGAGGCCAGGATTCAAAGTATATATCATTGTCCAATGGCCATATTATTGATTTTACAATGAATAAAGCCTGTGCGGCAGGAACAGGTTCTTTTTTAGAGGAGCAGGCGGAAAAATTAAAAATTAATATAAAAGAAGAGTTTGGTGATATGGCTTTATGCGCAAGCCGTCCTGTCAGATGCAATGATAGATGTACTGTATTTATGGAATCTGAAATTGTATACCATCTTCAGAGGGATGAAAAAAAAGAAAATGTGGTTGCCGGATTAAGTTATTCTATTGTGAATAATTATCTTAATCGTGTTGTTGGAAGAAAAAAAATTGGAGATAGGATATTTTTTCAGGGTGGGGTAGCTTTTAATAAAGGTGTAGAAGCAGCTTTCAATATAGTAACAGGCAAGCAGGTAATTATTCCGCCTCATCATGAAGTGATGGGAGCTTATGGCTGTGCTATTATTGCTCAGGAAAATGCAAATGGAAAAAGTAAATTCAAAGGATTTGATGTTTTAAAGCTGGATTATAAAATTAAATCTTTTAATTGTAAAAGTTGTTCAAATGAATGCCAGATTAACAGAGTAACTATAGGAAAGGAGGGGAAAACCTTATATTACGGCAGCCGGTGTGAAAAGTATGAAAAATCGGAGAAAAGCAGGAAGAACCGGCAGGCTGATGAAATTGATTATTTTTCTATACGCAGGGATTTACTGCACAATACATATCAATTAAACAAATCTCCTCTGCAGATAAAAGGGAAAATAGGAATGCCTCGTATTTTTACAATGTATAATGAGTTTTTCCCCTTCTGGAAAGCATTATTCGGAGAGTTGGGGTATAAATTAATTCTTTCTGATGAAACCAATCAGCAGATCATATACAAGGGTGTTGAAAATGTTGTGGCTTCAACCTGTCTTCCTGTAAAGGCTGCGCATGGCCATTTGATGAATCTTTTAGATAAGGATATTGATTATTTATTTATTCCCGAAATCCGCGGATTAAAAACTACAAATAATGATTTAAAAATCGCACATGCGTGTCCATATGTTATATATATTGCAAGTATTTTAGATGCTACCTTCCGGTTAAAAGAAAAACAAATAAAGTTGTTTGCACCAAAAGTACATTTTAACAAGGGGTATGGCAAGCTTGTAAAGGAATTAATAGGCATTAAACAGGGACTTGGTATTAAAAATAATGATTTTAAACGGGCAGTAAGGGCAGCTTCGAAAATGCAGGATAATTTTTACAGATCTCTTTTAGATGAAGGTGAAAAAGCATTATCTGACTTAAAACCGGATGAAAAAGCTATTGTTATTGTAAGCAGGCCGTATAATGGTTTTGATAATGGTATGAATATGCTTATACCAAAGAAATTGAGGAAATTAGGTGTAAAAGCAATACCTATTGATTTTCTATCTCTGGATGAAATAGATATAAAAAAAGACTGGCCAAATATGTCCTGGCGTTATGGCCAGAAAATATTAAGTGCTGCAGAAATTATCCGTGAACACCCGAATTTATATGCTCTGTATATCACAAACTTTGCATGCGGCCCTGATTCGTTCTTAATTAATTTTTTTAGCCTGGCTATGGGTAATAAGCCGTTTTTAACAATTGAAATTGATGAGCATAGTGCGGATGCAGGTGTTGCTACACGTGTAGAGGCTTTTTTAGATACTCTGGAAAAAACAGAAATTAAGAAAGGTATAGCTAATAAAATTAGAAAGAAGTTGCCTGAAAAAGGAGGAAATGAAAGAAGAAAACTATACGTACCTAATATGTCCGATCATACATACATTGTTAAATCGGCATTAGTCAGCAGTGGTGTAAATGCAGAAACCATGTCCGTTTCTGATGAAGAAAGTCTTAAATGGGGCAGAAAATATACCTGCGGGAAAGAATGTTTTCCTTGTATTATGACTACAGGTGATATGTGTAAAGTAGTAAATGATCCTTCTTTTGATCCGGAAAAATCTGCTTTTTTCATGCCTACTGGAAATGGAGCGTGCAGATTTGATCATTATCATACTCTGCAATATGCTGTTTTGAATGAATTAGGTTATGATAATGTACCAATATATGCACCTAACCAGAGTTATTCATTTTATAAGGATTTTAATTATATTAACAAGGGTTTTGAAAAAATACTCTGGGATGGAATAGTGTCTCTGGATTATATTGATAAGCTTACACGAAAAATCAGGCCGTATGAATTGAACAAAGGTGAAACAGATGCAGCCTATAAAAAGAGCCGCGAAATGTTATGCACAAATATAGAAAATAACGGGAATCTTTACAGTATACTCTTAAGCATTGTTCAAATATTTAAAATAATTAAAACTGATATCGCTGAGAAACGGCCTGTTATTGGTGTTATTGGGGAGATATTTGTACGGACACACGATTTCAGCAATAATAATCTTATAAAAAGGTTAGAGAAGTATGGTGCAGAAGTAGTTATGCCGCCAACACTTACGGAATGGTTTTTCTATATTAACTATATTATGAAAAGAAATCTAAAAAAAGATAAAAAATATTTTGCATTATTTGTAACATATATAAAAGATCTTTATCAGAAGTCAAGAGAGCATAAAATAAAGAAAATATTTGATATTTTTAATCTTGAAGAAGAAACATCTGTGGAAAGAGTATTGGATTATTGTGATCCTTACCTTGTGCCTGAGCTTGAAGAGGAAGTCGGCATAACTGTTGGAAAAGCACTGGATTATATAAATAATGATGTTTCAGGAATTATTAATGTGATGCCATTTACATGCATGCCTGGAAATATTGCGAATATAATGCTGGAAAGAATAAAAGCTGAACATAATAATATTCCGGTGTTAAATATAAATTATGACGGACAGAAAGAGAATAATACAGAAACACGTCTGGAAACTTTTGTGTTTCAGTGCAAACAGTACAATGAAAAACAAGAATGAAACTAAAATATTGACTACAGAAAAGCGATGTGTGGCCTTTTAAAATCTGAATGAAATAAATAAAAATTTTAATAACTTAAAGTATAAATCCTCACTTTTTGTACACCCTATTCTACTAAAATAAGCTGCTTGTGATGTTAAATATATATTACGCTAATCAGGTTAAAAAGCATACCCCGAGGCATCAGAACATGCCAGGCAATATCATAAAATAACCCTGATTCTCGTTCTGTTCTGCTTCAGGAACATGGTTTGCAGCCTGAGATCTCAATTTTCTTTAACATCGCAAATAGCTTGTGCCATTTTCTACTTTACAACCTTTAATTTACTGGCTATAGTAATTAATTCCCTATGAATAATGATATTAAAAAAATACTACTTGTAATAAATTTAAAAAAGAACAATGCCCGGGGTGTATTGAAAGAAATGGAGGAATACTTTCATAAACTCAATATTGAGCTTGTATTATTTTCATTTGAAAAAGATTTTGACAATTCGCTTTTCGATAATGCAGAACTTGCTATATCAGTCGGCGGAGATGGTACTCTGCTCTGTTGCGCCCACCTCGTAGCTTCTAAAAACATTCCTATTATTGGTGTAAATCTCGGTACATTCGGATTTATAACAGAAATATCAAGAAATGAGTGGGTCTCTGTTTTTGAAAAGTACAAGTCCGGGAAGATAGATATAAGTGAAAGAATGATTATCAATGCTGATGTTGTAAGAGAAGGTAAAACCATAAAGTCCTTTCAGGGATTAAATGATATTGTAATAGGCACAAAATGCGTGTCCCGTTTAATTGAGTTAAAATTGTTTCTTTCTAAAAGTTATGTCGGGCGTTACAGGGCGGACGGCCTTATAGTTGCAAGTCCTACCGGCTCTACAGCCTATTCTATGGGTGCGGGCGGGCCTATTCTGTACCCGGAATTGGAAGCATTTATATTAAATCCTATTTGTCCATTCACGCTTTCTAACAGGCCTTTAATTGTTTCCGGAGATGAGACAATAGAGCTTGAAGTAGGAAAAGCTCACAGAGCTGAGTATATATTATCTGTAGACGGAAGGGAGTATTTTCCATTACTTTCCGGTGATAGAATTATTTGTACTAAATATATGTATAAATCTCACATTATCCGTTCAGATAAGCGTAACTATTATGACATCCTCTGTACCAAACTCAACTGGTCGGGAGAGCCTAATAATGCTTGAAGAATTGAATGTTCTTAACTATGCCTTAATAGAGCGGGTTAATCTTCGATTTTCAAGGGGATTAAATATTCTTTCCGGAGAAACAGGCGCGGGAAAGTCTATATTGATAGGTGCAGTCGGCCTTCTTCTGGGACAGAAAGCCGATATCTCAGTAATAAGGTCTGGAACCGATGAAATACTGGTATCCGGTATTCTGAATATATCTGATAATCCGGAAGCTCTGCAATGGATAGAAAAACATGGTATTTCTTCCGAGGAAGAAGCAATTATTATAAGGCGCGTTGTGAAAAGATCCGGCCGCGGTTCTATAATAATTGGTTCTGTTCCTGTAACAATAGCAGAACTAAAGGAATTTTCAACATTGCTGTTTGATCTTCACGGCCAGCATGAGCATCAATCTTTATTAAAAGTAGAAAATCACAGAATGCTGCTGGATAGATTTGGTAATACCGAGGTGCTGTGCGGAAAGGTTGCTGAAATATACACAAAATTAACTGAATTTAAAAAGCAGTATGAGAATTCTGTTGCTTCCGAAAGGGAACGGCTCAGAGAAATTGATCTTTTAAATTTTGCGATAACTGAGATTGAGGAAGCAGATTTACGAATTGCCGAAGAAGAAGAGCTGGAGAAAGAGCATCGGATTCTTGTTAATCATGAGAAATTATTCAGACTGCTTGAAAATGTTTATTCGAATATAGCAGAAAGCAGGGGTGGAAGCCTTACCGGCTTAAGGAACAGCAAAAATGATATGGACGAACTTATACAGATAGATCCGAAACTTGCGAAGTTTGATAATCAATTAAAGGATGCATTCTATGAAATAGAAGACTTTGTGGAAAACATCAGAGAATATAAGGATTCTGTTGAATATGATTCGGAAAGGTTAACAATTGTAGAAGATAGAATGTCAAAGATAAGGATTTTGCAGAAAAAATATGGTAAAAGTATAAATGAAATATTAGAATATTGTGAAACGAGTAAAGAGACACTAATCAGGTATGAGAATTGGAATGATGAAAAAAAGAAACTCGAACAGAATATCATGAAACTTCAGGCAGAACTTATTGAAAATGCAAAAACGCTGTCAGAAAAGCGGAATACAGCTGCTTCAGTTCTCCAAAAAAAAATAGAGCTGGAATTAGGTAAACTTGGTATGAATAAGGTGAAATTCAGAGTGCTGGTAAGAAAAAAAAAGGATGATGAGATTAAAAAGTATGGAATGGACAATATCGAATTCGTTATTTCAACAAATCCAGGTGAACCTTTTAAAAGGCTCCGGAAAATAGCCTCCGGGGGTGAATTGTCCAGAGTAATGCTCGCGGTAAAGTCTATTCTTGCTGAATCAGATAATATAAATGTACTGATATTTGATGAAGTGGATGCTGGTATTGGTGGTGAAGTTGCTCTTGCTGTTGGGAATAAATTAAAAAAACTCTCAACAATAAAACAGATTTTTTGTATTACACATCTTGCAACAATTGCAGTATACGCCGATAATCACTTTAAAGTAGAAAAAAACATTAAAGATGGAAGGACATTAACCCAGGTTGAACGTATTAAGGGTAATGCAGTTACAAAGGAAATATCACGAATGCTTTCAGGTGATATTAATAATGAGGCTGCGTTAAAGCATGCAGATGAATTATTGAAAAAGTACAGGTCTTTTAAAACCTGAAGTAGAAATGAGATAGGAAGTATAAATGGCGAAAATTAGCGAGGCAGCAAGAAAAAAATATGCGTTAAAAATAAATGAATACAAAAAACATATTAACGACATAATAGAAGAAGAAAAAAAGATTGTAGCAAAACTAAAGAAAGGTAATCTTGAGCAGAATAAGCAGAGGCTGCAGCTTGCTGATATGAATTTAAATCTTATTTCGTACTATATTTTTATGAACACATTATCTGTTACTTTGTTGAGTGTTAAATTTGAATCAGGCTTAAATAATGCCAGAAAATGCTGTTATAAAGTAATAATTTATCTTGAAGAGATAGTTTCAAGATATATTGATACGCCTTTTTCAGATTATCAGGAAGGCCTTGAATCTATCAATTCATTTAATGAGATAGACAAATTTAATCTTATAAAGAAACTGGGTTTTTCGATCTCTTTAGTGGAAAGCGGTTATGGCGAGAACTCTAAATGGAAATGGGCTTTTGTAGATCTTAAAGGCCGTTTTGCAGTTGTAACAAAAAACCTGATTAATTTTAAAACCGTTTTCTTAAAAATGGATCCGAGATCTGAAGGATACAGAGAGGTTCAGGAGCATCTTAATCTAGCTAAAGAATTATTAAAAACTTCCGCGGATAAATTCAGGGAAAAGTATGAATTATCTACGCGCCGTATTGATGATATGCAGCTTGCAATTAATTATCTTTTTGCATTAAAAAGGATGTATACACTTTTAGGAGAAACAGAACAGGCTGAAATATCAAAGAAAAAAGTGGAAATATGGAAAAATAAACTTGAAATTGATATAAAAGAATCCAAACGTAAGAGCAAAAGCAGGTAGGAGCAAAAAGCTGAAGACAAAAAGTATAAAAGGATTTATTCCACTGGCCATTGTTTTATTGTTGCTGTATTTTTTTCTATTCCCAACACCATTATATAGAGAGCTGATTATTGTGCCTGCGTGGCATATTGAGTCATTGGAAAACCTGTCCGGAGATTCATTAGGGCTTGATATGCGGGATGGTGAATTATCAGAATCTGGGCAGCATCTTTTGAATTTCGAGATAGGCGGAAACTTCGGATTTATTAATCTGAATGGAGAGTTAAAACTTCTCGAACCGGTGGATTATAAAGTAGCGCTGTCCGATAGGAGCTTTATCAATTATTCCAATCTTCCAAATACTTTTGTTATTCAGGATATAGGCGGGGAATACGTTTCGAGTTTTCAGACGAGCGGTTATCCGAAATTTAGTGAGAATGGTAATAGGCTGTTTATGATAAAGAATGATTCTACCGGAATTTCGGAGATTACAGAACAGGGTGATTTAAAATGGTATATTGATTTTACTTCATTGATAACCAGCCTTTCTATTACAGATGAATATGTTCTTGTGGGCCTTTTAGACGGGCGTTTAAGACTTCTTAATAATCTTGGTGAGTCTGTATTTGATGTATCGCCTGGTGGAAGCAGAATGCAGGTAATATATGGATGCAGTATAAATGATGATGGTACTGTAATAGCTGGAGTTTCTGGTTTATATCCCCAGAGGTTCTTTTATATAAAAGGCCCTGATTTTAATAATGCAAATGTTACTTTTTTAGATCTCGATTCTGATTTTAGAAGGGAAATATTTATTTCTTTTTCTGATTCGGGAAAATATATATTTTTTGAAGGGTTGGGAAATGTTAATATATTTGATCTTACTAATAATCAGTTGAATCAAATTCCAATTAAAGGCAGTTTAACTGGAATTGAGGAATTAGAAACTCGCGGAGTTATATCAATATTATCTGAATATTATCTGGGAACTGAACTTCAGATTTTCAGGCTAAATAATAATCTTATTTATGAAGAAAATATTCCGCACAAGGAAGTTTTTATAAAAAATATTTCTGATTCACTGCTTATAGGTTATTCCGTAAAAGAGGAAGACGGACAATATAATACGCACATGCTGCGTTATGATTTAAAAGATATGTAAAATATAAGAAATGGAGACTAATATTTGAGATTTTTAAATAAATTACTTATAAATATTATTATTTTTGCATGCTTCATAATTAATACATATAGTCTTGACTGGCCTGTAGTTGAAAGAGTTTTGCTTACATGTTTTGGTGAGAATAACGGCAGTAGTTTTTATACAGGTATAGATTTGGGAGGGGAACATCAAAATGTTTATCCTGTTGCAGACGGAGAAATAATTTTTTATCACAAAGAGAATGAAAGCTATTCTACAGTACCGCGTGGAAATGGGAATTTATTAGCTGTTCAGCATGAAGGGGAAATTCAATCAATATATTCACATCTCGAGAAAGACTCTATTATTTTAAATACTTTTAATGTTAAAAAGCGTCCTGGCAGAATAAAGTCAGACTTATTTGAAAACAGTATTTTAGAAATGTTAGAGGATGCTGACGCAAAAGAAAGTTTGTTGGAAGGTTTTATTAAGGATGATGATTATTATATTTACAGTACAGAAGAAATAAATGAAAGAGAACAATTGGAAATTTGGAATATTCTTTTTGAGATTGGATTTGCAAAACCGATTGCAAGAATTGGTGATTCGGGAGCCGCGGAAGGCCCGTATCTTTTTTTTATGCTGATTGATATAAGTGAACATATAATAATAAATCCTATTTTTAAAGAAGATAATACTCCTCTTACTCCTCCTATTACCCCCCGCAGGCCGAGATACTACGAAGGGCCTTTGATAGAGGAACTTCTGCTTGGCAGTGATGATGCTATGCATAAAATATATGATGCTCAATCTATTAGTTCCGGTACTAGTAGCATATATACAAAAGCCTATTGTATTAGTGATTTTAGTGATTATGAAAAACGGATGGTTCCTTACAGGTTTACATTAATTTCCAACGGAGTTGAAGTTTCTACAATCGTTTTAAATGCGCTTGAAGAACAGGGTAATAGATTTGTTTTATGGAATACAGATACAGGATATGAAGATCTTTATACGAGCAATGTTTTTGGGAAAAAATGGCTTTTAAAGCTGGGCAGTATAAATTTTCTTGAGGGTGTTAGTAATATCTCATTAACAGTAGAAGATATATTTGGTATGGAGTCCAGAATTACAGTACAATTGCAAATATTTTAAAGGAATTAGATGAAAACATTTTCAATTGGAAGCAAGAATGAAAGGGTAGTAAAAGAAACCTGTAATTTATGCGGTAAAGATAAAACAAAATTATATCTTGATTGTGAAACATTTAAATATGTGAAATGTATGAAATGCGGGCTTGTTTATCAGAATCCTCAGCCTGTCTTTGAAGACCTTAAGAGAAGATATAAGCAGGACTATTTTAAATATGAGCTTGAAAATGATGAGAATTTTTTTAATTTAATGAAACTGGGCCTTAAAGATATAAAGTTTTTTAAACATCCATTTTCATATTTTGTAAATAACAGATTTCTTGATATAGGCTGTGCGACAGGACTGCTTGTAAAATACATGCAGGACCTTGGCTGGAAATCTTCCGGCCTTGAGATCTGCAGAGAGTCAGCTGAATATGGAATAAAAAACAGATTTGTAAATATAATAATTAAGCGTCTTAAAGATGCACAGTTTGATGATAATAATTTTTCTGTTATTCATTTTGCACATGTAATTGAGCATGTACCTTCTCCATTTGCATTTATAAAAGAAGTATACCGGGTATTGGCGCCGGGTGGAATGGTTATTATTACAACGCCTAATGTTAACGGATTCCAGGCAAAAATATTCGGAGCCGAATGGAGGTCTGCAATTGCAGATCACCTGACGCTCTTTAGTAAAAAAACTTTAAGGGCCATGCTTGAAAAAGCAGGATTTAAGATAAAAAAGATGGTCACGTGGGGAGGCCTTGCAAAAGGGACGGTTCCTGATTTTATTAAGAAACCTGTAGACAAACTTTCTAAAATATTCGGATTTGGTGATGTTATGATGTTTCAGATGACAAAATAAGGGAACCTATAAAAACTAGTATATCTATTTAAAATATTATACTGCTATAAATTATAGGTTCCTTTTAGGCAAAAGTTGTATGAAATGCCTAGGAGACTAAGATTATTTTAATAAAGAAACATGTACGTAAAAAAAAAGAATGAAATGAATAAAAAACTTGTTCGTCTTGAACGCCCAACATCCATGTCGGGCTGGAAAAAGATAATGAAAGTAGAAGTAGGGAGAAATAAGAAATGAAATTATTTTTTGGTAAAATCTCAACCAAGAAAGATAAAGCGCAGATAGAAAAAGGCTATTATCAAGCCCCCAAAGACAGTAGCTGGTTTAATGGGATACAGCCCGGTGATTATTCATATACAATCGGTGGCGGCAAAATACAGTTATGGCAGGCTAAAGACTGGGGCAAAAAAGACGGCAATGATATTTTACAATTTGACATTGTACATAACGATCTGGGTATCAACACAAAACAGTTAACCGCCATAAAATACTTTACGTTAAGTATGGAGTTGGTTGTTTTAACAGTTCGTTCTACCGCAAAAAGCAAAAAGGCTTTCTTCCCTATAGAATTTAACAGCCGGTTTACAGAAAAACTGCTAAAAGATATCAGCATCTATAAAAATCAAGACATGTATAGAAAAATCCTTATCATTGATAGTAAAAGCAAACCGTCACATGATAGCGAAGATCTTCAATTATATCGAGAGGGAACGAAATGGAAACTTTTCCAGTCTCCATTTATCACACCTGCTATCATTAGTACATTTAAAGATAATACAAACATGCTTGGCAGCGGCCAGATCAACAAAGATAAAACTATCAAGATTATCACAGCCATCGCAAATGTAGGTAAAAAATTTACTACAGAAGAAGTCTCAATTTTGCAAATATACGACCTTTTTTGCTGTGCCTATAAGAGTAAGGAAATTACGGATACACCGGAAGATGAAATAAAAGACGATCTAGATATTGTCAATTATGAAAGTAAAAATATTATTCTCTATGGCCCTCCGGGAACCGGTAAAACCTATGAAGTTTTAAATCTTATTGAAGAACTGGATACCAATGAGAAAGTAGGCGTTCAGATAGAACCTAAAGGCAATCTTAACCTCAATAAGACTTTCTGGCACCTGGCTCCCGGTCGCAATGGTCATTTGTGGAATAAATTAAAAAACGGTAATCAACTTGGTTATCAATGGTGTGAAAAAAATCTTGGAGATTTGAATAATCTGGATACATCTATTGAACATTATAATATTCGTAAACGCTTTTCTAAATTAAAAAAAGGCGATTATTTTTGTATTATAAGCGGGAGACAATGCTTTGCAATAGCCCAGGCAGTTGATGATTATGATTTTAAAAAAGCCAACAACAACTCCTTTGATTTTCAGACTATAGAAGTGAGATGGCTTGCTCAATTTGAGACACCTATTCTTTTAAACACTACTTCAACACCAACCTTTTCCTGTATAAATGACGGTCAGAGATGGAAATCATTAATCAACGGCTTAACTGAAAAAGGTTTTACATTCGGAGATACCATAACAACCAAATCAATATTTAAAAAACTCTATAAGTTTACAACCTTTCACCAGTCCTATAGTTATGAAGATTTTATAGAAGGTATCAAACCAAAACTGTCAGAAGAAAAAAACGAGGATGACCTTGAACAGAAAAATGAAATAGAATACGAAATAAAACCGGGTATTTTTTACAATGCCTGCGATAAAGCTGCTCAGCTGGCCGGGTATAATGATCTGCAAGATGCAATTAAAGATGATAAAGAAAACAGGACGGAAAGATTTTCTAGGGCTCAATCATATTATTTGATTATTGATGAGATAAACCGTGGCAATATTGCCAACATCTTTGGAGAATTGATTACCCTGATAGAAGAAGATAAAAGGTTAGGTGGAGATAAAGAAACCATTGTCAGTCTTCCCTATTCAAAGGAGGACTTTGGCGTACCTGGTAATCTTGTATTAATCGGCACAATGAATACAGCGGACAGAAGTATAGAAGCACTGGATTCAGCATTACGAAGACGCTTCACTTTTATTGAAAAATCGCCGCAAGCAGATTTATTATCTCAGGAAAAATATAAAAATGATAATATTGATCTGGAAAAAATGCTTAAAACAATTAATGACAGGATAGAATTGATACTGGATAAAGACCACCTGATCGGTCACTCTTATTTTATGAGGATCAAAACAGTTGAGGACATGCAAAAGGTGTTTAAAAATAAAATTATTCCGTTGCTTGAAGAGTACTTTTATGGCAAACCTCAGATGATTGGTCTTATTTTAGGATCGGATTTTGTAAAACAAAAAGATAACATTCCTCTGTTTAATAAATTTGATACAGAATTATCAGATTTTAATGAAAAGAAAATGTATCAAGTTATTATCCCTGACAATTGGAATGCGTACAAGAAAGTCTATGAAAATAATAAAAGTATTTGAATATACTCATTTAAATGTCGATGAGGAAAAATTTACATCTTCTCATTTTAAACTTCTGGTAAAATACAATGAGCGGTTTGGTAATAAATTCTTTAATGTTGGAAATAACCGTATATACTTTAAAAATTATGTGGGGGTTTTTCAAGCGGGTAATTTAATTATTGAGATATTACCGAAAGCAGATAAAAATGAAAAAACGAGTGATGCAGATATAAATAAATGGCACAAATCCCTTATTTATATGCTTCAAATTTGCAATTATATTAATATTGATAGTATATCAAGAGCAGAATTGAGATTGCAAAATATCACCTTGATTGACTTATTCTACAAAATTTTCATTGATGAAGTTAAAACAATCATACATTCCGGACTCACTAGAAGATATAGGCATAAATCAGACAATCTTCCTTATTTAAAAGGACGGCTTGTTTTTAATAAACACCTATCCGAAAACCACATGCATAAAGAAAAGTTCTATACAGTACATCAGGTTTATGATCATAACAATGTCTATAATCAAATAATTCTTAAAGCACTATTAACGCTTAAAGACATTAACCAGAAAACTAATCTCTATAGTGAAATATGTGATTTGCTGTTTACCTTTGATGGAATAGACAATATAAAAATTACGGACAATTTATTTGATTCTTTAATCTTTAATAGGAATACACAAAAATACAAAAGTGCTGTCACACTTGCCCGCATGATATTACAAAACTACTCGCCAGATGTACAAAATGGAGGAAACAGCGTAATTGGTATCCTTTTTGATATGAATACTCTTTTTGAAAAAGTTGTTTATCGAATACTTAAAAATAATGAACATAAATATTCCGATTCGAACCTTGAATTATTCAGACAGTATAGCAAAATATTTTGGCATGGTAAAACCATACGTCCTGATATTGTTGGGGAGTATAAATTATCAGAAAATAAAACAATTAACCGATTTATCGTTGATACAAAATGGAAAATACCTCACAACAATCTTCCTGATGATGATGATTTAAAGCAAATGTTCGCCTATAACATTCATTTTGGTTCGCAACAAAGTGTTTTGCTATATCCAAAAGCAAAAGAGTGTTGTGAAGTGGGTTCTCCATTTATAAAATCAGAAGCAGTAAAAGATGAATTTAACCAACATTCCTGTTCTACTTATTTTATTGACTTATTTACTAATGAGGGCAAACTAAATAAAAATGCCGGTGATAATTTAATCAACTTATTATTGAAAAACAGAAGTGTACAAAAAGAAAATTAAATGAAGAGGATTAAAGAAGTAGTCACCATATTGGGAATAGGTTCATTCTACAATCTAATATTAAGTAATAAAGGATAATATTCCTTTGTTGAAAATAATGAATTGTAAAGAACCGCTTTCTCGTATCGTAATCTTCGGTGGTAAAGATGAGTAAGTTTTTTAAAGAGCAATAGAAGAAAATGGAGTAGAGAGTAGAACGCACATGTGTAAAGAAAGGAATAATGTAGAAGGCCGCCTCCTCCCAAACAAATAATATAACAGTGGCTATAAGGTTGCGCTTTGCTTTACCCAAAAATTTCTTATGTTACGCTACAGAAAAACTTCATTATAGCTATGAAACGATAATCGTAGTTTATCTATCTAATAGTGTTTATAAGGAGCCTTTAATTAAACCAGGCCCTGCATGTCATTTCTTGTTAATAAATCGAGATGGTATTCCAGAATTTCTTCGTTTCTTGTTCTTCTTGTTGATATTTTATAAACTCTGTATGCAATCATCTGAACAGTAGCCAGAGGAAGGCGGAGGGGAATACCGTTTAAATCAACTACATCATTTATCCTGAGTTTATGTTGTACTTCCTGTGATTCACCCTCTGGAAATACTATTGCCTGTGAGCTGTAGATCATGAGTTTGCCCTTTAAATAATTTAAAGAGATTATAGTTGTTAAACTTACGTAAGTCAATTAAACAGGGATAAACCAATAAAAATTACTAACATAAAAAACAATGCGCCGCATTGAAAAGATTAGCACAAAATAGAAAAATCATAATAACTTTTAAGATAAATCCGCACTTCCAGTACCTCTCCCCCCTCCCCCCCCCCCCACAAAAAATAAGCATTTTGCGGTGTTAAAATAAGCATTGCGCTATCAGGCTGAAAAATACATGCCGCCGGCATCAGCGCGCTAGCGATGTTCTGCCAAGGTATGTGTTTTTCAGCCTGATAGATATAAAACTTTAACACCGCAAATTGCTTATGGCAATTGCTCATTGCTTTTCGTAAGAAAATATTTTATTATTAAAATCTTAAATGAAAATATTAATAGATGCAGACAACTGTTCCAGAAAAATAAGAGATATTATATTGCGTGCTTCTGAGAGATTGGGCGTAAAATCAGTTTTTGTTGCAAATACACAGCTGGAAATTTCATCTTCGCCTTATACTAAAATTATAAAGGTTGATCCGGGCAGAAATGGAGCAGACAGTAAAATATTGAGTATAGTCGAAAAGGGCGATATTGTTATTACCGCGGATATACCTTTTGCTTCAATTGCATCGGAAAAAAAAGCAGTTGTGATAAATCCTCGCGGAGACCATTATACAAAGGAGAAAATAAAAGAACGGTTGTCTATGAGAAATTTTATAAGTAATTTACGTGATAAGGGTTTAGATGTTTCATCAAGTAAGATGTCTAAAATAAATAGTGTGAAAAGATTTTCAGAAATATTTGATAGAGAATTAACCAAAGCTGTGAAGCTATATGGAAAATAATTTTTTATAAGGAATGAAATTATGGGTGAGTATGAGAATGTGATAATTATCGGTTCTGGGCCTGCGGGACATACTGCGGCTATTTATACGGCAAGAGCGGAACTAAGGCCTTTAATGCTGGAAGGTTTTATGGCAGGCGGTGTTGCTGCAGGAGGGCAGCTAACAACAACAACGGAAGTTGAGAATTTTCCAGGTTTTCCGGATGGAATCGGCGGTTTTGAATTGATGCAGAGGATGAGAAATCAGTCTGAAAAATACGGAACAAGGATATTGACAGAAACTGTTATTAAAATAGACTTAAACAAAGTACCGTATAAAGTATACACAGATGGAAAAGAGTATAAAACAAAATCAATAATAATAGCTACAGGCGCAACAGCAAAACGGCTTAAAGTACCCGGGGAAGAAGAGTATTGGCAGAAGGGTATTTCTGCATGCGCAGTGTGTGACGGAGGGCTTCCTATATTCCGTGGCAAACCTCTTGTTGTAATAGGTGGAGGTGATACAGCTTGCGAAGAGGCATTATATTTAAGTAAATTCGGAAGTACTGTAAATATGTTTTTAAGGCGTGATGTTATGCGGGCTTCTAAAGCTATGCAGGTTAAAGTAAAATCCAATGAGAAAATAAAAATACATTGGAGCACTGTTTTAACTGAAGCTTTTGGTGAAGATAATCTAACAGGTGTAAAGTTTAAAAATTTAAAAACAGAGACGGAGGGTGAGTTTACAGCATCCGGATTATTTTTTGCAGTAGGCCATAAGCCGAATACAGATTTCCTTGATGCTCAACTGGAATTAGATGAAACAGGTTATATTATTACAGAGCCCGGATCTACAGTTACAAAAATACCCGGAGTTTTTGCGTGTGGTGATGTAGTAGACAGAGTATTCAGACAGGCAGTAACAGCTGCAGGAAGCGGATGTATGGCTGCACAGGAAACAGAAAAATATTTAATTGATATAGAAAAATAATGGAAAAAACAGAAAGCATAAAAGGAGCAAAAGAGCTCTCACTGCTATTTGATATAAGCAAAAATTCCGGAAGAAAATAATGAGCTTAAAGATGTTATTGATTCTGTTTTAAAGGTTGCTGCAGAAAATGACGTGCTGCGTAAGAAATTAAAAAACAAATTTAAACCTTCTAATATTATTGGAAGGTCTGCCGCTATGCAGGAAGTGTTTGATCTTATTGCTCAGGTTGCAAAAAGTGAAGCAAATGTTATAATTCGGGGAGAAAGCGGTACTGGAAAAGAACTGGTTGCAAATGCAATTCACTACAACAGCCTGCGTGCAGACAAGCCATTAATTAAAGTTAACTGTGCTGCCCTGCCGGAAACAATAATAGAAAGTGAATTATTCGGACATGAAAAAGGTGCATATACTGGTGCATTGTCTATGAGAAAGGGAAGGTTCGAACTTGCAGATAATGGTACTATTTTTCTTGATGAAATAGGAGAGTTGTCGCAGGCAATACAGGTAAAACTTTTAAGGGTATTGCAGGAAAGGGAATTTGAACGGCTGGGAGGAAGTACTTCTATAAAGATTAATGCAAGGATAATTACAGCTACCGGCAGCATGTTTTTCCGCCTGAAATCCTAGTTTTCTTTAACATCGAAAATTGCTTTTTAATGAGAAATATATTGACTTTATATAATGGAATGGTTAATATTGTATATATTTCCTATAATACCTATAGGAAATATATACAATAAATATTAAGTAAATAATTTAGAGAAATAATGGTAATTCTATAGAATGATAAAAATATCAACAAAAATGAGATACGGACTACGGGCTCTACTGGAACTGGCAAAGAACAGTTCAGCTAAACCTGTAAATCTGTTAAATATTTCTAAAAAGCAGAAGATTTCTTTTAAATATCTGGAAAACATATTTAACCTGCTTAAAAACAATAATGTTGTAAGAAGTATACGCGGACCGTCCGGTGGATATATTCTTGCAAAAAAACCGGATGATCTTAGCCTATATGATATTTTTACCGCAATCAACGGCCCATTAAATATTGCAGACTGTATTATATATCCTTCTATTTGCGGTAATTCAAGTAAATGTCAGGCAAATGGTATATGGAATGAACTTCAACAGAAAATAAAAGAATATTTTGAATCTAAAACCTTAGAAGATATTATGAAGTCGAATGAGGGTGTGAAAGTATGAGTGTTAGGCAATATAATAAAGAAAAAAGTAATATATGTTTTGTATGGTGTGCAAATGCGGAAATCTGAATAAAAAAATAACAGGAGACATTTATGAAGAGAAAGATAATAAAAATAAATGAAGAATTGTGTAATGGATGCGGCAACTGTATTCCGAATTGTCCGGAAGGCGCAATTCAAATGATAGATAATAAAGCAAGGCTTATAAGTGATCTGTTTTGCGATGGCCTGGGAGCCTGTCTTGGACATTGCCCGGAAGGTGCAATTCTTGTAGAGGAAAGGGAGGCAGAACCTTATGATGAAAAACAGGTTATGGAAAATATAATTAAGCAGGGGCCTAATGTAGTTAAAGCGCACCTTGAACATTTAAAGGACCATGGTGAAACAGAGTTTTTAAATATTGCAGAAGAAGTATTAAAGGAGAAGAATATGGAAGTAGAAATTAAAGAAGAACCAAAAGTTTATGCAGGCTGTCCGGGATCCAGGGCAATGGATTTTTCCAGTACAAAAACAAACACTACAGATGAAACAGGTAAAAGGGAGTCTCAGCTGAGGCAGTGGCCAATACAGCTTCATTTAATCTCGCCTAATGCCTCTTATTTTAAAAATAAAGATGTGCTGTTATCTGCGGATTGTGTTGCTCATTCTGTTGGAGATTTTCATAAAGATTATTTGAAAGGCAAACAGCTGCTGATTGGCTGTCCAAAGCTCGATGACAGTCTGGATGTCTATATTGATAAGATTACTTCATTGATAGACCATTCTAATATTAATACTTTGACGGTTATGATCATGGAAGTACCATGCTGCAGCGGTCTTTTGAGCATTGCACAGAAAGCTGCAAATAATGCAAAGAGAAAGATACCTGTTAAATGTATCGTTTCCGGTATTAAGGGTGATATTTTAAAGGAAGAGTGGATATAGGTTAAACATCAATTTTTTAGAAAGTGGTTTAAAACAAAAACAATACCGAAACTTAAAACAGAGATGCTGAGGTTTATGAAAAACAACAAGCTTCGAGGAACTAAGTAAATTTTAAGTCTTTGGTAATAGAAATATAAAAATTGAAAATAAAGATAATAAAAACAGCAATAAGAATTGTAAGGCCCAGGGAAATGAAATGATTTGAAATTAGAAGGTAGGAAAGAATTAATAAAAACAAAGTAATGATATAAGTAAATCCTGATAATTAATCTGTGCTTTTTCTTCTCCTTTTTCATGAGCTTAAAGCCGAAAGTAAGCCCGAAGAACCTTGAGATACAATAATATTTAAACATTTTCCACCTGCTCGGCTTGCTTTTCCGGCCTGTATATTTTTTTCATATTTCATAGTGTTTGAGTTCATCATTTGCAATCTGCATTAATAAATTAGAGTTCTCTTCATTTTTTCTTTTTTTTGATAATTTACAATAAATATGATATTAGGCTATTTCGTTTTTCTGGGAGATTATTAAATCATTTATTTGATCATTGCTAAGCTCTGTTTTGCTCATAGTGCATGTTATATTAAAAAGAATATTATTACAAATAAGTTTATATAGAGGGGCATTTTAATTGTGTGTATGGAAAAAAACCAAATCTATCAATAAATAGGGATCCAAAGCCCAATGGGCTCTGTACTTGTTTATGCGCTTTTTACCTGATGCTGAATATTGAGTTTATAGAGTGATAGAATTTTTTTGTAGAAATAATAAAAATAATATGTTATTATTTCGTATATCGTAACTTTTTATGTTTTAATAAATTAGTTGAATTTATTATTTGAATGATTTAAGGTTATACTAAATTCTTAATTTGAATAGCTATGAAAATAAGTAAATTATTATTTGTATGCCTTCTCTTAGTTTTATTCTATAATTGTTCATCATTTTATAAAAATGGTATTAAGACAGATGAAAAAAAAAACAGTGCGGACTGGCAGGACGATGATTAATAATTCCGGAGAAGAGGATATTTATATTAAGTAAAAAAAAATGATAGTTATTATTATTTTTTCCTTATAATAACAAAATAATTTTTAGGAGGTTTTTTAGATGAATGGCAGGGCTAAGAGTGCTTTATTAAAATGTAAAACTCCAGCAGAATATATAGATAAATGCATTAAAAGCAGTTTATCCAGATATGAAAAAGCAGTAGTAACTATTGAATGGCGTAAATTAACAGGTTTTACAATTGATGATATTAAATATGCAAGGCACAGGCATCCATACTGGAAGAAGATGAAACATAAAGGTGCTAAAGAAAGAAATATGAAGCGCTATGAAGATTATAATTTTAGCGATCCTGAATATGTTATTGACTGGACAGATGATTTAATAGAAGAATTTATTTCATTAAACAGGAAAGAGAACGATATATATATAAATAAAGATCATGAATTGGCAAAACATTTTGAAACTACTATACCATCCATACAATATATAAGAAGAAAATATAATAAGGCTTTAAAAGTATTAAAAGAAGATAATCTAAATCCTACAGATAAAAGAATAATTAAACTGATGCTAAAGGATAAAAGGGTAAGAGGGCAGAAGTAGGGCAGGGACTAAGATTTAAAAAAACATTTTTATTATGAAACTGTAATACTTCGATGCTCTGCATCCAAAGGGCTTAAAGACATCAGGGATATATGGTTTTTAAAAGAAACCATGATATGTAATGTAAAAGCCTAAAGGCTTTACTATTTATAAAACATACAGTGACTACGTTGCTCTATGGTTGTCATATTACGGCAATAAAATAGCTCCCGGCACTAAATTTTATTATTTTGTGCCGGGCATCCTTGTAAACCTAAGAATATTTCGCAGCTCTGCCGCGGGATTTCTTTATGTGGGTAAGTTTTCCCATTTCTTCTCACCGACTGTATAATTATTTTCACAAATAGCTATAAATATTAATTATCGCTTTCTACATTGGAATATGAAAATTGTTGTAATTACTTAGAGTATAAAGAAATACAAATATTATTAAAGAATAAAATGGTATACTTATTCGATAATCTTTCAAAGTGGTTTTAAACTCAGACAACAAGTGAAACAAAATGATGTTGAAACTACAAGGCCTAATTATATATGGGAAACAACTATTATATATTTTCCTTTTGAACTTGACAATTGTAATCAAATAGATACAATCAGTATGCATCGCAGTAAGATGTCAAGTGGGAGTGTATTTGCTGTTATAGACTTTGATTTTTCTACAGCAGCCTTTTTTACGGCGATAGCTGAGGTTGTGCAGTATAAGGAAGAACTTTAGATAATAAGTATATTTAAAAGATTCTGGATGTGTATTAAATATGAATATACGTATTTAATAGGTTATTATAAGAGGAATAAGAACATTAAGCTGAATTGTAGTCTCTTATGGATAAATTTTTGAAAAAGATTTAATTAGGCGCAAAATTTTATGATTTTGTTGCGAAGTGTGTGAAAATATCCATGTAAAGTTTAACTTTGCAAGGATGCTTAATCAAAGATGCTATTTTAAGTTACTGGTTAGTAACTTAAATTAAAAAATTTAAGGAGGTAGTTAATGAAAAAACTAACTACATTGATACTGAGTTTTCTGTTAATTGCAGGACTTGCTTTTGCTGGAGGAGAGACAGAAACTACAACTACTACTACCGGTGGGGCTGGTGAAGTAGAAGTATTGCATTGGTGGACTTCTGGTGGCGAAGCTGCAGCAGTCGGAGTATTAAAAGAATTGTTGGAAGCTGAAGGACATACCTGGATTGATTTCGCAGTTGCAGGCGGCGGTGGAGAAGCTGCTATGACTGTTCTTACATCACGTGTATTAGCAGGAAATCCTCCTGCTGCAGCTCAGGTAAAGGGCCCAGGAATACAGAATTGGGGTGGAGTTCTTACAAATCTTAATGATGTTGCCGAAGCAAATGATTGGGACGACATACTTCCTGCCGTTGTTGCCGACATTATGAAGTTTGAAGGCAATTATGTTGCTGTTCCTGTAAATGTTCATAGGATCAACTGGATGTGGACTAACCCTGGTGTTTTCGAACAAGCAGGTGCTGAAATTCCTACAACATGGGATGAATTTAAAGTAGCAGCTCAAAAAATACAGGCTGCTGGACTTATTCCTATTGCATGGGGTGGTCAGAATTGGCAGGAAGCCACTGTATTTGAAATTATTGTTGCAGGAATGGGAACTGACTTCTATATTCAAACTATGGTAGATGCAGATGTTACTGCCTTAAAAAGCGCAAAAATGGTAGAAGTATTTGAAACTTTAAGAATGATTTTAAGTTTCACAGATCCTGGTTCTGCTAACAGAGACTGGAACCTTGCTACCACTATGGTAATAAATGGCGAAGCTGCTATGCAGTTTATGGGTGACTGGGCATTAGGTGAATTTGTTGCCGCTGGTTCAGAACATGGAACTGATTATGTAGCAGTAGCTGCTCCTCAAACAGGAGATAAATTCCTATTTAATGTTGATAGTTTCATAATGTTTGAAGTAGATCCTGCTAATCTTGCTGCCCAACAGGCTATGGCAAGAATAATTCTTGAAGAAGAATTTCAGGATGCATTTAATATTTCTAAAGGTTCTATTCCAGTACGTCTTGGAATGTCAGACGAACCATATGCTGCTCCTCAGAAACTTTCTATGAAAGATTTTGTTGCAACTAATAAATCCGGTGATTTAGTTCCAAGTATGGCACATGGAATGGCAGTTATGCCGGACATAAGTGGTGCAATGATTGATGTTATTACTAATTTCTGTAATTCCAATATAAGTGCTCAGGATGCTGCAAATCAACTTGCAAATGCTGTTGCTGCATTAAAATAGTACAAATTGGAAAATATAAAAATTTAATTTTTAATTGGATACCGGCTTTAAAGCTGGTATCCGATTTATACTAAACTAAGAGAAATACTATGAATAATAAATTGCAAACACAAATAAAAGTGACAAATAAAATAAAATCAGGGGGATTTGGAGAGAGGTTTCTAAATAGTCTGGAAAATATTTTTCCTAAATTGGCGATTACTCCTACTGTTATAGTTGCGCTTGTCTGTATCTACGGATTTATTATCTGGACTATCTGGATTTCTTTGACAAATACCAAAATCATTCCTGATTATGAATTAGTTGGAATAGATCAGTATATTACTCTGTTTAAGGAACCCCGGTGGTGGGTAGCGGTTGTAAATTTATTTATTTTCAGCACTTTGTTTATTACAGTAAGTATAGTTATAGGATTGACATTGGCAATTTTTCTGGATCAACGAATTCGAGCAGAAGGTATTTTTAGAACTATTTATCTGTATCCTATGGCACTTTCATTTATTGTTACAGGAACTTCCTGGAAATGGATTTTAAATCCAAGTCTTGGTCTGGAAAAACTTTTTGTAGATATGGGATTTACAGATTTCACATTCAGGTGGCTGGTAGAGTCGGAAACAGCAATATATACGATTGTAATAGCCGCAGTCTGGCAGTCTTCGGGCTTTGTATTTGCCCTTTTTCTTGCAGGATTGCGTGGTATAGACAGCTCAATTATTAAAGCTGCTCAGGTTGATGGAGCCAATCTGCCGCGAATATATACACGAATTATTATTCCGAGCTTAAGGCCTGTATTTTTTAGTGCTGTAATATTATTAATGCATCTTGCAATTAAGAGTTTCGACCTTGTAATGGTATTGACAGGCGGTGGACCTGGATATTCCACAGATATGCCTGCAACTTTTATGTATACATTTGCCTTTAACCGTGGGCGCCTTGCGTTTGGGGCTGCCAGCGCAGTTATGATGCTGGTGGCAGTATTGGCGATTATTGTTCCCTATCTAATTTCACAACTAAGAGGTACCAGTAATGCAAAGTAAACAAGCTATGATGGCTGGGTCACAAAGTTCAATGGCAATAATGGGAAGAGTTTTAATTTATAGTTTATTAACTATTACGGCAATTTATTTTCTTATTCCTTTTTTTGTAATGCTCATTACATCCGTAAAAACTTTAAATGATATTCGTACAGGTAATTTAATATCATTGCCGCGTGAATTCACATTGGATGCATGGGCTAAAGCCTGGAACAGCGCCTGCACAGGAATAAACTGTGAGGGAGTAAAAGGATATTTTATAAATTCAGTACAAATGGTTATTCCTGCAGTATTAATTTCAACTTTTATTGGAGCTATAAATGGTTATGTGTTTTCAAAATGGCGGTTTAAAGGAAGTGAAACAATTTTTACATTTTTATTAATCGGATGTTTTATTCCGTTTCAGGTGATTCTTTTACCAATGTCAATAATGTTGGGTAATCTTGGAATTGCGAAGAGTGTTGTTGGCTTAGTCTTTGTTCATGTTGTGTATGGACTTGCATTTACAACTCTGTTTTTTCGTAATTATTATGTAACAATTCCGGATGAAATAATCAAAGCTGCAAAAATAGACGGGTCCGGATTTTTCAGGATATTCTGGAAGATTATTCTTCCGGTTTCCGCGCCTATATTTGTTGTTGTTATTATCTGGCAGACAACCCAGATCTGGAATGACTTTCTGTTTGGTGTGGCTTTTTCCGGGAGTCAAAGTCAGCCGGTTACGGTTGCATTAAATAATATTGTAAATACAAGTACAGGGGTAAAAGAGTATAATGTGGATATGGCTGCAGCGCTTTTTGCAGGTATACCAACACTTATAGTATATATTGTTTCCGGTAAATACTTTTTGCGAGGGCTTACTGCAGGAGCAATTAAAGGATAATAAAAACAATAAAATAAATTTATATTAGAATAGGAATTTAAATTATGGCATCTTTGACAGTTAAAAACATTGAAAAAAATTTTGGCAAGACAGAGGTATTAAAAGGGATATCCCTTAAGGTGAACCATGGTGAGTTCATAGTACTTGTTGGGCCATCCGGCTGCGGAAAATCAACATTATTAAACTTAATTGCTGGGTTGGAAATTATAACCAGTGGTTATATTAAAATCGGTGAAAATGTTGTAAATAACGTCAGGCCAAAGGATCGGAACATTGCAATGGTATTTCAATCATATGCTCTTTACCCGAATATGAATGTTCGGAAAAATCTAGCTTTTGGCCTTGAAACAAGAAAGTTTCCAAAGGAAGAGATAGATGCAGCGATTGAAAGGGTTGCTAATATATTGCAGATTAGTGAATTGCTAGAGCGAAAACCTGCCCAGCTTTCTGGTGGGCAAAGACAACGCGTCGCTATGGGAAGGGCACTTGCACGGGATCCTGCTATCTTTTTATTTGATGAACCGCTAAGTAACCTGGATGCAAAACTAAGGGTAGAGATGCGTCTGGAGATTAAAATGCTTCATCAAAGAATTAAAACGACTATTGTGTATGTTACACACGATCAAATTGAAGCTATGACTCTTGCAGATCGTATTGCTATTATGAAAGACGGGGTTATCCAGCAGTTTGATACACCCCAGCAGGTTTATGATAATCCCAGTAACCTGTTTGTTGCAGGATTTATCGGATCGCCGGCAATGAATTTTATTCCATGTGAGATTGTAAAAAAGAATGAACACGTAGGTGTAAATTTTGAGAATAGTAAGAAAAAATCCTTTTTCATTCCTATTAATCGTACGGGATTAAAATTGGATAAATGGCTTGGTAAAAAAATTATTCTTGGTGTACGGCCCGAACAAATTGCAA
>SDBV01002687.1_pt1 | contig 26569 bp, 14 predicted proteins | sample 2277081 | NCBI WGS metagenome assembly SDBV01 (sample SAMN10402039, study PRJNA504765) | marine sediment metagenome | isolation source: marine sediment core GS10_PC15, 223 cmbsf | place: Arctic Ocean: Southern Knipovich Ridge | collected 2010 | reverse complement strand
GAATCAGAGGCGATCAAGGAGAGGCGCGGAGTCTGGAAAACGGCTCTCATGCGGCAATATTGCCGATAAATAGGGTGTAAGAAGTAAAGCGGAGTCGGTTTAATGCGGGAAAAATGACAGAAAGAACTTATGAAAAAACGTGAGTTTTTTTGGCAATTTATGACAAAAAAACACAAAAACGAACAAAAACGAACAAAAACGCGCACCAAATGACACCTTTTTGAAAAAACCTGCGTAGGAAAAAACGCTTAAAAGCGGGTTGTTGGGCTGGAAACAGGGTTCAGGACTTGGAAGAGAGACAAGTTAGAGGACTCAGAAGACCTGAATTACTAATTATTAATACCTGGGGCATAAATTACGAATTACGAATTGTGGAGTCCGGCCGGTGGCCGGGCTGATTTAATAGATAGTGAGGAAAAGCTTTTGTAAATACCTGGGGTATGAATTGCCCTATTGTAACAAAACGAGTCCCGGTCTCTTTTAGTTAAAATTAAGGGTGATAACCTGCTGACACTTTTGTTGTCTAAGCCGGGCACAGCGAATAATTGAAAGTGTTCATGCACTCGTCTCTAATCGCGTGGAAGCGGCCGGTGGCCGGGCTGGTTTAAGAGATAGTGAGGAAAAGCTTTTGTGAATTGCTTATTTTACCGTAATTCGTACATGGTACCTTCAGTTGCGCCCGATCCACTTCTTGCTGCGTTTATCTCTTAGGGGAAGCGTGCGTTTCGATTGCCTATTTACTATTTTTATTGCCTATTTTATCGTAAAGGGAACTCGTTTCCTTTTAATTTTGTCCAGAAAAAACCAAGGAATTTGCTTATATTGCGTAGTTTTTTTGCCGATATTCGGTTGGGATATGGATATGTGAGCAGTAAACCAATTGAAAGATGGGGATATGGACAAATCAGAACTGCGCAGGATAAACACGAGATTTCAGTGGCTGCAATGGGGTAGTATCGCGGTGGGCGTAGTTGCGGCGATAATGATTACCCAGTTTCGTCAAATGCTCCGACAAATGCTCGATCGTACAGGATATTATACGAAAAAGCTGACATAAAAGGTTTATTATGGCGATTAATATACTCAAAAAGTCACATGAGAAAAAAACTACGTTTCGTTTGTTTCGACACTTTTATCTGGTATCTGTGGTTGCGATCATTATAATCCTCATCGTGGCAGGATTTGGACTAAAGCATATCCTCAAAAATTTTGCCATACACACAGCCGAGCATACTGCTATTCACATTTCGTCTGCACTAAGCGACAATCAAATAAAACAGTTTATGAGTTCGAGGCATAATGAGAGACAAACTTTATCTATTTCTCAGGAAGAACTACCGAAATTAGATCATGATATGCGTAAGTTTCTTACTCCTTTTGAGATCGTTAAGATAAAGATATTTGACACAGAGTCGCGAATTATTTACAGCACAGACCCCACGATCATCGGCAAAGTGTACCCGGATAATGCTAAGCTGGTAAGGGCATTGAGTGGTGAGACCGTATCGAAATATGAAACCAAGGAGCATGTCTGGGATATTGCCGATGAGCAGCGTATTGATGTGGAAATTGTCGAAACGTATGTTCCCATTTACAACTCAGATGGAAAAATTATCGGTAGCTTTGAAATCTATAAAGATGTTGCTGAGCACATGAGTATGATGCAGAAGCACTTTATCTTTGCGTGGGTAATCCTAAGTATAACAGTATTGGTTGTTTTCGCTACACTCATGTTCATAATCCACCTCGGCGCTAAAGTAATTAAATCGAACACAGCAAAACTAATATCAAGCAATAAGAAATTGAAAGTGGAAATTATTAACCGCGAGACTGCGGAAAGCAATCTCAAAGAACACAAGGAAATGCTTGAGGCTATGTTCAGGACGGCTCCCTTTGGCTTGCTATTGCTCAATAAAGATCTGGTTATTCAAAAGGCTAATGATGTCTCAGCAAAGCTTGGAGGCAAAGAAATTTCAGAAATGATCGATTGTCAACCTGGGTGTGGATTGTGCTGTATCCACTCGTACGATAATCCTAAAGGATGTGGATACGGGGCGGCTTGTTCGCAGTGTGCACTTCGCAAAACGATTGCGAGTGTATTAAGTTCAGGGCAAGCTGTTTATAAAACTGAACTTCAGCCTACTTTGTTGGTTGATGGAACTGAGGTGAGCCCGTGGCTGGAAGTCAGCGTTGAAAGATTAGAAATTGACAGTGATAAGTATGTTCTCCTCACTCTTAGTAATATTACTGCACGTAAGCAAGCAGAAGAAGAAAAGAAGAATCTGGAAAGCCAGCTTCTTCAGAGTCACAAGCTTGAAGCTGTTGGGACATTGGCGAGCGGGATCGCCCACGATTTTAACAATGTGCTCAGTGCGATAATCGGTTATACCGACCTTGCCCTTGAAGATGCTCCCAAAGAAACGGTATTACACAGTAATCTCCAGGAAGTCCTTATCGCCGGCAACCGTGCAAAAGAGCTTGTAAAACAGATACTGGCTTTCAGCAGGAAAAGTAAACAGCAGCAGGAGCCCGTGGAAGTAGCGTCTATTATTGCCGAGGCCCTTAAGATGCTGCGTTCATCGCTGCCTGCGACCATTGAGATTTGTCAGGACATCCGAGGGGAGAACAGTATTGTCACAGGTGATTCGACGCAGATCCACCAGGTGCTGATAAATCTGTGCACAAATGCCTCGCATGCCATGCGAGAGGAGAAGGGAACACTGACTGTTAAGCTGGAAACAGTTGAGGTTGAAGCAGGTTTAGCCGAGACCGTGGCAGAACTTCACCAGGGTGATTATATAAAGCTTACTGTAAGTGACACCGGCTGTGGTATGGATGATGCAACAGTTGAGCGAATATTTGAACCGTTCTTCACAACAAAGTCCGTGGACGAGGGTACTGGGATGGGCCTTTCTGTGGTGCACGGGATAGTACAAAGCCACGATGGTGCGATTACCGTTGAGAGCGAACCGGGTGTCGGAACGACGTTTACAGTTTATCTGCCGTGTGCGGAACAGTTACTGCCAACAGTTTAGGTAGTGCGGTGCGTGTTGGATAAGGAAATAAAAAAAGGAGATACAGAAAATGGCACGAATATTAGTAATAGATGACGAAAAACAGGTACGCGGAATGTTACGTCAGGTCCTCGAGCGGGCCGGGTACGAAGTGATCGAAGCCTGCGACGGCGAAGAAGGAATAAAGCTTTTCCGCAAGCAAGGGGCCGATTTGGTAATCACAGATATTATCATGCCGGAAAAAGAGGGCGTAGAGACGATTATCGAACTTAAGCGGGATTTTCCCGATGTTAAGGTAATCGCCATTTCCGGCGGCAGCCGTGGGTTGGACAAGTACAATTGTATTGAATATACCGAGATGATCGGTGTGGCGTATTCGTTTGCCAAGCCCTTCGACAACAAGGAACTGCTGGAGGCGGTTGCAGAACTGGTGCCTGTCCAGACCGCGAACTGAAGTACCCAGTCCCGTTCAGGTCTGACTCGTTCGACTGCGATCCATTCAACAAGCTCATGGCAGGCGGGCTTGAATAGTGAGGAAACGCTTTTGTAAGTACCTGGGGCATGAACACCTGAGGCGTAAATTGCCCTATTTTAACTTAAATAGGCCGGGGGTATTTAGTTGGACCCCTGTAATAATCATATTTAAACCACATACCTTTGCCCCTACCAATTTAGTAGATCGGCTTCCGATTTGGGAGTTTTCCATTCACCAGTAATTAGACGATATATTACAGTATCAGAGTGGTCAATTATATGGAGATATAGATCATGCTGGAAAACACACTGGAACCGACAGAATTATTACGTGAACCGCTTGAACTGAAAAAACGGTTGACTACATTCTCCTTTTCATATGATGGAGATTATGCAACCTTAAACATCGTTGGCTGTTTTCATCTCGAACCTGTCAAGGAAAGCTTTGAGTTCGTCAGGGGTGAAATACGCATAGGAAGTAAAAATTATACCGTTTACGACAAACAGGCGATGAAGGATGGCATACCTAAAGATATCACAGAGGAAACATGTATCGTTTTGTTAGATGAGCACAGAAGCTTTTACGCAGAAGGTACGGCTATCATCGTTGACAATACGGCCGAGTTGCTCTCACTTCTGGATGAAAAGAACTCGAACCTGGTTACTCTGGAGATGTAGACATCCTGTTGGTTGAAGACGACCCAGACCATGCTATGCCGGTCAAAAGAAGTCTCATTTCCGGTGGATTTAAAAATGATGTACAACACTTCGAAAACGGTCAGGAGATCATCGATTTCCTGTTTGATCATTGAACGCTCGGGATCTCCTTTGTTATAAACGTTTGTGTGATTTCTATTGTAATTACTTCAAAAACAGGTTAAAAGTAATCAATGTCCAACCATAAGCAGTATGAGAAAGTTGAAATGGTAATATTTAGTAAGGGATAATGTGATATGGATAAATATAGTCGACGCGTTTTTCTAAAGGGCGCGGGGCTCGGTCTTGGTGCGATGATGATGGGTTGCCGCGGACGCTTATTAACAAGTGGTAACGATCCCAAACAGCCGAACATTCTTTTCTTATACAGCGATGACCACGCGTACCAGGCGATAAGCGCATACGGCGGGCGCCTTGCAAAAGTAGCGCCTACAAAAAACATCGACCGCATAGCGAAAGAAGGTATGATATTCCGGAAGTGCTACGTTACAAACTCGATCTGCGCACCGTGCCGTGCCGTCATCCAGACCGGTATGCACAGCCATCTAAACAGTGTTCTAACCAACGGAAAAGAGTTTGACAACACGCAGCAGACGTTCCCTAAGATCCTGCAAAAGAACGGTTATCAGACGGCCATCGTCGGCAAGTGGCACTTACGTGCCCGGCCAACCGGCTTTGACTATGACGAAGTTCTTCCGGGCCAGGGCGCATACTACAACCCGGTATTTATGAAGCGCGGGGAAAAAGTAAAACACGAAGGTTACAATACGGACATAACAACAGACCTGGGCCTAAACTGGCTAAGAAACGAACGTGACAAAGGGAAACCATTTATGCTGATGCTTCAGTACAAAGCTCCGCACCGAAACTGGCAGCCGGGCCCGGATCACCTGACGCTTTTTGACGATGTTAGCATCCCGGAACCTGACAACCTGTTCGACGATTACGCCGGGCGCGGCACTGCCGCACATACGCAGGATATGTCCATAGAAAAGACAATGAGCGCCAGAGACAACAAACTTATAGCCCCTGGCGGACTTACGCCGAAACAACTGGAAAAATGGAACGCTGCTTACGAACCAAAAAATGAAAAATTCAGAAAAGCCAACCTCAAAGGCAAGGACCTTGTCCGCTGGAAATACCAGCGATATATGAAAGATTATCTGCGCTGCATCCGTTCGGTTGACGAGAACATCGGACGCGTGCTGAAATATCTCGACGAGGCGGGACTGGCTGAGAACACTATCGTAATGTACTCAGCGGACCAGGGTTTCTATCTGGGAGAACACGGGTGGTTCGACAAGCGATTCATGTACGAAGAATCGTTCCGCACCCCGCTGATAGCCCGCTGGCCCGGTCATATCAAGGGCGGAACATCAAACGCTGACCTGGTGCAAAACCTAGATTTCGCCCAGACATTCCTGGATATCGCGGGCGCCCAGTCCCCGTCGAATATGCAGGGGAGCAGCTTTAAACCTATTCTTCTAAAAGGTAAAGCACCGGCGAACTGGCGAAAGAGCCTTTATTACCACTACTACGAATTCCCGGCAGTCCACAGCGTACACAGGCACGAAGGTGTCGCGACAAAGCGTTACAAGCTGATACATTTCTATGACATCGACGAGTGGGAATTCTACGACCTGGAAAAAGACCCGGCTGAGATGAAAAGCCAATATGACAACTCAAAATACGCCGGCAGGGTAAAAGAGCTAAAGGCAGAACTGGAAAGGCTGAAAAAGCTCTATAAAGTAACACCACCGCCTCCGCTGCGCAAACGGAAGCCAAAATCTGGAAAACCCAAGGGCAAAAAATAATCATCACAGTAATGCCTCGATAGTTTGCCTTGTAAAAAGCCATTTGGGCAGCGTTTGGCCGATCATACCTGAAATTGCCACACATCCGGCCACAAACCGGCTGGCATTAACCCCGAGACCCGGAAGTTAGAAAAGACGAATAAACTGAAAGATTTCAGCAAGAATATGTTGTGAAATATGTTACAATGGATACAAAGCAATATGGCTGAAAAACGGTGAAATTTAGCTGCAAATGGGCATCGTGAGTTAAAAAACGAGATCAAAAGGTTGAAAAGGAAGTATGAAAAAGACTGACTTTATAATGACATTTGTAGTGCTGATGTTGGCAGGCAATGCCTTTAGTGAAATGATCTACGATTTTGATGATGGTACATTTGCGGGTTGGCAGGATCTGACGGTTATCGATCCTGCACAAACAGTAGGTCCTCGCAGTTGGGTGGTTAGCCCACCAAACTTTTGCGATTCGCCACAAGCCGGGGTAGGGCATGTGAGTCCGGATCTAATAGATGATGGAATAGCATCATGGCCGCAGGATGAGGGTCACCCGACCCTGTTGCTGCGTTCGCCTGAGTTTAATCTCACCGGCACGGGCGATCTGACGGTGTGGCTGAACGGTGGCGACGATGCTGCAGCCAGCGTGGCGGGACTGCCGGTTAGCAGTATTGCGGCCCATACGGGCGACGGTGGCGTGGCGTTTATGGGCGTTGCCCTTCGCAATACAGAGACCGGTATCTATGATCTGTCAGCCAAACGGGCCAATGGTAACAATGCCGACTGGGAACAGGTCACTATCACCGCCGGGCAACTTGCGACATTGGATCAAAATGCCGTTTATACACTCGACCTGATCGACAGCTATGCGAGCGGCTGGGGCTGGGTGACGATGGATACGGTTAGCATTGCCGGAGATATCAACACCGTTGACGGTGACATGGACGGAGACGGCGATGTGGAATTCGATGATCTTGTCTCGTTTTCGCTGGAGTGGTCGTCGCTGGATTGTGACAGCCCGGGGAATTTTGATGAGTTCTGCGGTGTCGATTTCAAAGACTTTGCAAAGTTTTTCGACAATTGGCTTTTCGGTATTTCCCTCTCTCCTTATGATCCCAGTCCGTATGACGGACAATCTCTTTTCCCCGTTAGGCTTAGCTGGCAAACTGACATAGATTTTGCAACTTATGATGTTTATTTAGGGACCAGCTACAATGATGTGCTGAACGCTGATAATAATAGTCCCGAATATAAAGGCACTGTGTCACAAGAAAAATATACGCTTGGGGCGCTGCCGCCAGAGTTGCCCCATTACTGGCGAGTTGACGGTGCTTTAGGACAAATGCGATATGCCGGCCCGGTCTGGAATTTTTCAACGGTTAATAAGGCCGGCTGGAAAGTCGTCGATACTCAGCCGGGCGAGTGGATTATGTTTGAAGACGTCTATCTGACATCGGGCAACTACCGATTTAGCGGTCGTATGGCAACGAATGCTCCGGGAAAGTCCGTTCAACTGGGTGCTTCTTTGGGCTCTGTCAGTCTGCCCGATACCGGTGGGGATTTTCAGCGATTTCATCTGGGACATATAAATCTTTCGGCAGGATATTATGACATTAAATTTTTCTTTGAAACCGGCGGGGTGGATCTCGATTGGATATTTGCAAAGAAAGATGCCAGTACCTCGAATTCTTATCTTGTCAACGACACCGTTCTCGTGCGTGCGAGTGAATCGGGCCATCCGATCCTTGGGACAATTACAGGCTATGAGTTTGGCAATGGCCTTAGCGGCTATTCGGATACTGAGTATGAACTTCCGATATATAACTTTTATGATCGCGACACACCGGAGTTTTGGGATATGCTGGTCGATGAGCTTTTGTTATCCAGAGTCAATGTTGTGATGATGCATGGCCGGGGCTGTACATCTTTGAGTCCCGGAAGTGACAGCGGCATTGGGAACATGTGTCCGCGTTTGCTGCGGCATCTTGTCGATGCGATAGATCGCACTGAGGGCGCTCGGGAAACGCTAAGGCTGGGGATGTGGGACGATACCGGTCCCTACGCCGGCGCATACCGCACTATTGAAGGGCTGCCCGCCGGGACTTTATTCGATCTGGCACTGGATGCTGATAGCGACGGGGTCGGTGATGTTTGGAAATATATGTGGGACTACAACATGAAGATATGGTTTGATACGGTTCCGAGCGATTTGTGGTATCGTCTTGACGGCAGACCTGTGATCGCTTTTTGGGGTCCGATCAATATGACGAATATTCAGGGTAATGCAAGTCGTCTGTTCGCATGGCTCAGGACACAGTTCATTAATCGCTATGGTGAAGATCCTCACTTTAATGTCACTCACGATTGGACGACCAAAGATACAACACTGACGGCGTTTGAGGTTCAGGCGGCAGAGGCATGGTTTATTCCGTCGTGGTATCCGGGGACGGATGCGTCGTATTCATATCGTTATTGGAACAGTGAATGGTGGGGATGTGCTGTGCCGGCTTTCCGCGATGGTCATACGCTGCCCGGTTGTGGCGATCCCTGTCGGGAAGTCCCCAGGCTTTCGGGAGATGTTCTTCGAGATGCGCTAAGTGACGGCGTAAGCCGTAACGCCAGGTTTACCTTACTTGAGGGCTGGACCGATATAGCTGAAAGTGCCGGATATTATCGCAGTAACGAATGGGACTATCCGAATCAGTATATCAATATTGTCAGGGAATTTTCAGATTTTGGGGCAAAAAGTATGCGTTTTGAGGCCGAAGCCTGCGATTTTTATTCCGATACCACATCCGGTAATTCCGGCGGTCAATATCGTGACGGCGATTTAGATATTTTAAAGCTCTAAAAGAGCTATTTCAGCTTTATTTTTTTTATTTTTTTTTAAAAAAAGGCCCTATTGAGATTTTAATTACGTATAGTGTGTACGTGGCATTTTATTTTAACTTTAGCCTTGATGTTTTGAGAGGCTAAATATATAATAGACTGTATCTAAGGCAGTTATAGGTGTTTTGGGACTAATGTTCTTGAAAGTGAGGAAAAACAATGTTGTATAAAAGTCTACTCAAATCACAGAAAAAAGGATTTACATTAATCGAACTACTGGTTGTTATTGCAATCATAGCATTACTGCTTTCGATACTAATGCCGGCGTTGCAAGCAGTCAAAGAACAGACCAGAACGATTGTTTGCGCAGCACATTTAAAGCAGTGGGGTATCATTATGGGTTTCTTTGCTGCCGATAATGGTGATCAGTTTCCGGATGCCGAGCATAGTACTGCTCATAGCACTGACAGCCATGGCCAATGGTGGCTTCAGCCAATACTACCGTATGTTGGTGATAATCATAAGATTCTTATCTGCGCTAAAGCCAGAATACCCGCGCAGGTTAATCCAAATGATATTAATCAGGCCTTTCCGCAGAATAACAATGAATGCTGGGGGAGTAGACAGCGATGTAATGATAACAATGCTAATCAAGAATGGGTCTGGTCAAGCTATGGACCTAATGGCTGGCTAATGGATCCAATTCTCCCAAATGGGAATCAGAAGACCTGGGGTGCCCCTTCTCCACCTGTGCCGGTGAGTTCATTTTGGGGAAAGATGGAAAATATCGGCACACCTTCAAAAGTGCCTTTTTATCTTGATTCTCGTTGGGTTGATGCATGGCCAGATGAGAACGATTCAATTCCGAATGAGGAGGGCCCCAGTCAAAATGATGGGTTCATGAATCATTTTCTAATGATTCGTCATGGCAAAGCGGTCAATGCGGTCTTTTTTGATGGCTCCGCCAGAAAAGTTGATCTACAGGATCTCTGGAGGCTAAAATGGCATAAAACATTTGATGTAAATGGTCCAATGACTCAGCCCGGTGTCGATTTTAAGTGGTTCAATTAAAGAGCAGGGGACCGCTCAATCTATACGATAACCTATCGCCCAACCTGAGATAGTAGCAATGGTTGGGCGATTTTTTTGTTTCCTGATCGCTCGGGGCGGGCCTCTCTTAAGAATACTTTGGTGTCAAAGACGGCAATCAAAACTACGAAATTGCAAACACCTGCATATGTATTTTACTTGATAAATAGCTGAGAGATAGTGCGCGATAATATTGCATTTAAGATTTCACCCTTATAATAGATATGTATGAGAAATTAACAAATTAACTTGTCAAAGCGACTGATTTCCATTATATATTAAGCCTTATGTTTTGAAAATTTATGTATTTTGAAGCGAAAGGCTAACCAGTGAAAAAAAGATACCATCATCTACTTGTCAGTGCTTTAATTCTGTCCATTTTCACCCTGTGTCTCAACGTCGGCTGTGTACCAGAAACAGTCACTGAGGCGAAACAAGCTCCTGTCGAGGCGAAACAAGCTCCTGCTGAAGTGAAGCCCGCTCTTACTTCAAAACTGGTACGTCCTGGCGGCGATCTCCAGGCTGTCCTCGACAGCGGACAAAACCTGTTGCTCAAAAAGAAAGGGGTTTATAAAATATCCGAAACACTGAGATACAAATTCCCCGGTCAGAAAATATCAACAAAAGATGCCGTCTATATATCAGACTATGCTACATTGCGTATCACAGGTAACGATTTGATGATGCTTATTGATGGCGGCCAAAAAGACAATATTGTTCTGGAAAACGTTCTGCTTGACGGCAATCGTTATCAGCTTTCCATAGTCCCCAAAGCAGAAGTCACCGGCGGCGGCGGCCAACCTCCAATGGTATTTTTTGGAGGCGATGGCGCCGAAGGACAAAAAGCTCTCAATAACGTCTTTATGAGTACTCGAACCTGGTCAACCCTGAAAGTACACGAAGGGGCATCCGGTATACTTGTAGAGGGTAATATATTTCTCGGTGCAGGTGTCGGGCCCCGCGGCAACGGCAGAGAAAAAAGAGAAATACCATTCAACTGGGGCGATGCGGTCTCCTGCGCAGCAGAGAATACGATCGTCCGCAACAACCTGATCCTCGACCCGACCGATGTAGGTATCGTCTTTTACGGAGCACCAGGCTCTGTCGCCGAAGACAACGTCATCTCATGTATATCACGTGAATCCTTGGGTGGTATCAACATGGTTGACGGCTTCCTGTATAAAATGGATGATGGCGAGGAGCGTTTCAGTTATGAAGGAACGATCGTAAGGAACAACTACATCGACGCATTTGGCGCACGTATCCACATGGCGATCCCAATGGGCTGCGGCGTATGGGTCCCCAACACGAATGATAGAACGCTGGTAGGTGCGACAGTTCATGGCAACACCATCGCAGGCGGAGCAGCAGCCTATGGCTTCGTCGTACACGGTGTCGATAAATTTAACGTTTATGATAACGTAAGCATCGCCAACCACTCCGGCGTAGGCGACGGACTTCGCCCGGTATTTACGAACTATCCGGACGAGCCAAGCGCGTTCCTCTTTACCCCGGATCGCGTAACGAACAGCCATCTGCAAAAGGAATTTCAGCCGAAGAAAAGACACCTCCTGCATTTGCTTCGCTGCAACCATGGCAAAAAGAACGAACTTGGCTACCGCATCTATAAGTATGGAAAATATGAAGTAAGAGCGGTGATAAACGCTGCCTATCTGGAAATGCTAGGCAGAGAGCCATCTCAAAAAGAGATGGAGGACAATATCGCATGGCTTCAGACCGATCAGGTAAACGGCGATACGCTTCGTCGTAAACTAATGGCAAGCAAGGAATTCAAAAAGAAATTCGGAAAAGTTGCCCCCGACGATCTGCACCCGTACAGGATCAAACTTTGGAAGGACATGCTTGCCGGCATCCAAAAGGAATATTTAAAAGCTAACGGCAAAATGCCCGATGCCAAAACTATGTATGATAAAGCTTTGGCTATGCTAAACAGAGCAGAGATCAAACGAGTTGACGCATCTACACTGGACAAAAAACTAATGTGCGGTTACCAGGGTTGGTACCGCTGTGCGGGCGATGGAACGGATTTGGCATGGGTTCATTATCGCGGCAGGGACCTCAATTTCTACGATGGCGACTGCGGCATCGAATTTTGGCCGGACATGTCAGAGATGGATCAGGACGAACATTACTTGCCCCATAAATTTTTCGATAAAGATGGCAACCGTGCTTATGTATACAGTAACGCAAATCCAAAATCGACTCTGCGTCATTTCAAGTGGATGCATGACTACGGCATTGACGGCGTCTTTGTCCAGCGATTTGCGATGGAAGTAACTGCCGACTGGGACGAAGAGGCCGTATTTAGCAGGATAGGCTACAACCATGTCCTCGACCTTTGTCGTCAGGGAGCAAATAAATACGGCAGAACTTATGCCATCATGTACGACCTTACAGATCTGCCCGCCGGCGACATGGATAATCTGATCAATGACTGGAAGTACCTTGTCAACGTCATGAAGATCACCGATAACCCCGACGACAAAGCCTACCAGCATCACAAAGGCAAGCCAGTCGTTGGCATCTGGGGAGTGGGTTTCCGCAGAGGATACACCAGAGAGGATTGCGAAAAGTTTATCGATTTCCTGAAAAACGATCCAGTATACGGCGGCTGTACAGTGATGCTTGGCGTGCCGGCCACTTGGAGGTCACAGGGCGGTGATTATCTGGAACTCTACAAAAAAGCGGACATCCTTTCGCCATGGACAGTTGGCCGCCTTAAGAATATTGACCAGGCAAAGGACTATGCCGCAAACAGAGTCGTCGAAGACATCAAATGGTGCAAAGAAAACGGACTCGAGTTCATGCCGGTTTCCTACCCCGGATTCGGCTGGGTAAATCTATATGGACAAAAGAAAGCAGGATCCTTTATCTCGCGTGAGGATGGCCGATTCCTCTGGGCACAGCACCACGCACTGATAAAGAACGGTTCGACCATGATATACCAGGCTATGTTCGACGAACTGGACGAAAGCACACAGATATACAAAGTCACCAACAATCCGCCGGTTGGAAAAAGCAAGTACGACATATATGAAGGCTTGCCTTCCGACCATTATTTGTGGCAGGTAGGCGAAGCGTCAAGAATGCTTCGCGGCGAGATACCTCTTACTGACAAGGTGCCGTCACGCAAAGGGTACCCCGAAGCCAATGAACGCATCGCTTCAGGCTACAAATAAGACTGACCTGTTCTAGATACAAAGCTGCCAACACAAAATTCGTGTCGGCAGCTTTTTTTGCGAAAGGAAAGGTGTATGAGGCATTACTTGCTCCGTCGTCGCGTTTCAATGTTTTTTATTATTATCATCGGTATGTTTTTTTTGGCATCCTGTTCGCCAGTTGAATTCTCAAGACGATTTGCACCGCATCAGGGAATAGTTACCCCGTACGAATCTCCGCAACGTCAGGAGCTTTGCTTAAACGGCCTCTGGCAATTCCAGCCGGTTGGGATTCCCAAAAACTATCAGGCGGGTAACGGTCAAGCACCTCCTCTTGGCGATCCTCGGCCTGACCAATGGGAGGCAGTGCCTATCAAGATCCCTTCGGCATGGAACGTCAATAACTGGGGCCTATGGGGTCAACCGAGAAAATACGATCCGGTCCCGCTCTATTATCCCAGCTATCCGGAGTCATGGAAGCACGTCCGAATGGGCTGGCTGCGGAAGTCCTTCCGAGTTCCCGCAGATTGGAAGGACCGCAGGCTGATCCTTCACTTTGACGCAGTCGCCGGAGAGTGCTCGGTTGTACTCAATGGAAAAGTAGTTGTTGATTCTCACTATGACACCTTCACTCCTTTTGAGGCAGATATTACCGATCATGTAAACACCACCGGGGATAATGAGCTGCTGGTCGGAATTCGTGCACATTGGCTATTCACTAAAAAACATCCAAAACACAAATGGGGCTGGGAGGCTATGGGTCCGCAAGGTTCGAATTTGTTCGATCTCTGCGGGATATATCAGGATGTTTATCTTCACGGTTTGCCGCAGGTCCATACCGAAGATGTTTTTGTTAAACCCTGGCTGGACAAAGATGAACTTGAGCTTGACATCACTGTCCGTAACACAACCGCTCGCGCAAAGACAGTTGAATTAGAAGGCACGATCAAACCATGGAAAAACCTGGCGGGGCGTAATATTCTCTCGGCTCCGGAGCAGAAGTGGACTCTGGGAACGCCCGTTATGACTCTTGCCGCCAAAAAGATAAAATTGAATCCCGGAGAAAGTAAAACCGTCACGATACGCGAATCCGTAAACGGACGGCTCAAACAATGGGCCCCCGGCAGTCCAAATCTATACGGACTTGTCTTAAGTTTAAGATCGGACGGCAAAGAAACGGACCGGAAATACACCCGTTTTGGATGGCGACAGTTCAAAATACGCCAGGGCGATCTGTTTCTCAATGGAAATAAGATACAACTCTATGGTGATATCCTGCACCCGTTCTCTTCGTTCATCATGACACGCCGCACAGCCTGGGCCTGGTATACAATGATACAGGATTTTGGAGGAAATGCGGTTCGACCTCATGCCCAGCCATGGCCCAAATTCTACATTGACATGGCCGACGAAATGGGAATTGTTGTTCTCGATGAAACAGCCCTGTTTGGAAGTGCCGGCGGCTTCAATATGGATGAAGAACAGGCATGGGAAAATTGTCGCGATGAGTACGAGGCTCTTATCCGCCGGGATCGAAACAGCCCCAGCGTCATGGGCTGGAGTTTCGCCAATGAAATGTTCGCATTGGGTCGTTTAAATAAGATCCCTGAAAAGGAATTTGATGTTTATCAGGCCAGGCTTGCAGAATTTGGGCGAATTGCTCACACACTGGACCCGACTCGACAGTGGATATCCTGTGACGGGGACGAGGACTTGAGCGGAAGGCTTGACGTTTGGAGCAAACACTGGGGCGATGGCTGGAAAGACAAACAGAACACCCATTATAGACTCCCTGAAGATGACTCCAAACTCTGGATGCTCGGCGAATACAGCGGTTCTTATTATGGAACTCCGGACCGATTGGATTACTTCAACGGCGATCGCGCTTATGAAAGCTACGCCGGAAGGGTTGAGGCACTGGGCATCGATACCTACGAATTGGGTACCGGTATCGCACGTGACAAACTCGATTATTTTTCGGCCTCTGAAACCGTCTGGTTTGGGCTGGAACATTTGAATTTTGGATACGATGATTTTAGTCGCCTTCCCACCGAAAAGGACGGGATTTTCTTTACACGTCCCTATCAAGAAGGTGAGCCCGGCATGCAGCCGGAACGCTTGCCGCCTTTTGTTACAACGCTCAATCCCGGCTGGGATCCGAGCTTGCCGCTCTACAAACCGCTGGCTATGTTCGAGGCGATGAAAGCGTCTCTTGCGCCTGGCAAGCCATTGCCTTTTCAGGGTCGCGTACCTTTTCGGCAGCGTCCTGATGTTCCGCCGCCGACATTTGATTCGGTTCGATTTATCGGAGACCGGCAAAGCGAGCTGTATGCATTATTAAAAAGTTACAATCTTCCAATGACCGAGGATTCAGCGGAAAAATTTGTGATCATTGACGCTCATACAGGCCTTGGCACTGCGTCAGAAAAAAAGATTGTCGATTCTGCCTTGTCCGCCGGCGGGACGGTCCTGGTTATGTTGAATGATAAAGATGTAGATTTGGATTTGTTGAACACGATCCTGCCAAAGCCCGTCATCCTCACCGACCGCCAGATATCTTCTTTTGTCCACGGAGCAAAAAATACACGAACCGCTCCATTTTCGTTAAAAGAATTATACATGGTCGAGCAAAACCAGAAATCGCACATGATGCTATGCGGACTGGACGGCCCCTTTGTAACGGACTCAACGGTCCTTCTAAAGGCCTGTGATATTGACTGGTCCCTTTTCCATGCACCGGAGAATCGAAAATGCGGGGCCTTGGTACTTTCCGAAAAACTGCAAAAACCATCCGGTGCAGCGATTGTCGAATGGACAAAAGGGCAGGGGAAGATATTGCTCTGTTCTATTGATACTTCCAGAAAAAGCGAACGGATCGACAAATTCTGGAAGAAGATGTTTAGTTGTCTGGGTGTCAACATAACAGAGGTGACGGATCAGCCGATACTAAAAAGAAAAAGCAAAAAGCCGCATGATCTACTGCAAGACGGGCCACTCAAATAAGTCGAAAGTATCTTGACTTACGGATTGAGATTTAGTAGCCTTATGGTTCACAAAGAAAAGGAGATGTATATGACTCAAAGCAGAAGACAATTCATGAGAAATAGTCTTTCATTAACCGCGGCAGGTGCTTTGTTAGGCAATGCCTCTTGTGTTCCAGAGGTACAGCAAAAGAATAAAAAAACCACTAAGACTAAAAATGTGCTGTTCATCACGATCGAAGATATCAGAGACGATGTTCTTGGTTGTTATGGCAGCCCGATAGTTAAAACTCCCAATATTGACAGGCTCGCAAAAAAGAGCGTACAGTTCAATAGCACGTACTGCCAGTATCCTGTTTGCAATCCGAGCCGATCTTCATTCTTGACCGGCAAGCGTCCGGGCACACTTGGCATTCTGGATAATAAAAAGTCGCTCTTCCGTGAAAACCCCGGCATCCTAACCCTCCCAGCCTTATTCAAGAACGCCGGTTTCCATACCGTCCGGCTTGGAAAGATCTACCACGGTGGGGGAAGACATCAAGACCCCAATGGCTGGAACGAAACATACGATTTTAAAAATGACAAAATTGCAACGCAGGGCACCGGCAGAAACATGACCAATGGTAATGTTAAATGGTGCAGATGGCTGGCCAGTGATGCTCAGGACATCGATCATTCTGACGGTAAGCTCGCAGCTAAAACTGTCGAACTGCTTAAAGAAAAACGATCTCAGAACTTCTTCATTGCCCTTGGTTTCCACAAACCTCACGACCCGTTTTTCGCTCCCAAAAAATACTTCGATATGTATCCATTGGATCAGATGGTACCACCCCATATTCCGACGGGAATTGAAAAAGAGCCGGATATTGTTTTCGGTTCCAGTTGGAAAAATGATTTTGATGCCTTCACTGAAAAAGAAAGAAAAGAATTCCTCCGGTCCTACTATGCGTGCACTTCATTCGTTGATGCTCAAGTCGGCACGGTCCTTGACGCTATGGATCGTCTCGATCTCTGGAAAGATACGTCAGTTGTCTTGCTGGGAGACCACGGCTACAATCTCGGCGAACATGGCTGGTGGAACAAGGCTGTCCTGTACGACCATAGCTGCAGGGTTCCAATGATGATATATGCTCCAGGCGAAACCGCTCAGGGTAAGCAGTGCAACGCTCTTGTCGAGTTACTGGATGTTTTCCCAACGATCACGGATATCTGTGGATTGAAAGCTCCTGGTGACCTTGAAGGTATGTCTTTCAGAAAGTTGCTCACTGACCCTTCCCAGGACTGGAAGATCGCGGCCTATACACAGGTGCAAAGAGGGGACCAAGAGGCACATTCAGTTCGGACAAAACGTTGGCGATATACCGAATGGGATTACGGCAAAGCCGGCGCAGAGTTGTACGACCATAATAACGATCCGGACGAATATTACAATCTGGTCGACAAACCAGGCCTTGAAAACGTCGTCCAGCGGCACAAAAAGTTGCTCTATGCCAAGGACAATAAACGTATTTATCATTAGAATTGTTTCAGGAGGCAAGCAATAACCCGCGCCGCTATCCGGTAACAGTTCCACGCCCGGAAAACCAGGTGGTTTCGACCTTGACATTCCGGCCTGATTAATCCATACTACGGGACCGCCGACACATATATCTGCGGTGCGCAATTTAACCTGAATCGATTAATGGACATGTGCTCTTAGAGACATAGCTAATGAAAAAGTTTGAACCGGATTATAATAATATTCTTAACGCCGCACTAAACAAACAGCCGGACCGCATTCCGCTATATGAACATTTGATCGATCTGGGTATTATGGAGAAGATAACATCCCGAAAGATGAGCGATCTTTACGGCAAACTGCCGGCTGAGCAACTTCGTGAAAGCATGGAAAATTATTGTCTTTTCTGGAAAGACACCGGCTATGATACCGTCACATGGGAAAGTTGTGTTGCGTCAATTCTTCCCGGCGGCGGGGCACTGGGCGGGCAGCAGCCCGGCTGTATCAAAAACCGGGCCGATTTCGATGCTTATCCGTGGGATAAATTATGCGATCTCTTTTTCGACCGCTGGTCCGTTCACTACGAACTTTTGCGCGATACCATGCCCGAAGGAATGAAGGCGATCGGAGGCGTTGGCAATGGTGTATTCGAATGCGTACAGGATCTGGTCGGGTTTGAAAATCTCTGTATGCTCCGATTTGACGATCCGCAGCTTTATGCCGACCTGTTCAAAACCACCGGAGACGTACTCGTCGAGATATGGCAAAAATTTCTGACCAATTACAGCGACGTATTCTGTGTCTGTCGTTTTGGCGATGACCTTGGTTACAAGAGCTCTACTATGTTGAGTCCGGACGACATCAGAAACCATATCATACCGCAATACAAACGCATTGTAGAAGCGGTTCATGCTTTTGATAAACCTTTCCTGCTGCACTCCTGCGGTAATATCTTCTGTGTGATGGATGACATTATCGAAAACGTAAAGATCGATGCAAAGCATTCCAACGAAGACGCAATTGCCCCGTTTTCAAAATGGATTGAAGATTACGGAAAAAATATCGGAAACTTTGGCGGCATAGATATGGATATATTATGCCGGCAGCAAAGCGACTACATACGCAAGTATACGCTTGAAGTTTTGGATTACAGCCAGGATAGCGGAGGTGTTGCGTACGGCTCCGGTAATTCTATACCATATTATGTGCCCGTAGAAGGATACATGACAATGATAAATACCGTCAGAGAATATAATGGCAATGTTTGACAAAGCATTAGATTACTAATAACGTAGAGTTTAAGGAATTACAAAATGACAGTTTATCAGTACCACAAAGAGCATAAGGAAGTATTGTCCACGTTTCAGGATCGCATCCAGAATGCAATATACAAACCCATCGCTGACTTAAAGGTCGATGCATGGGTAACTCCGGAGCCCGTGCCATTTGCTAAAAAAACGGTCGGCAAGAAGAAAACTTTGAATGTTGGCAAAAAGTGGGGCAAGCTCTGGGATTGTGCATGGATGAAGATCACCGGAAAAGTTCCAGCCTCGGCAAAAGGCAAAAAGATCGTTATTAGGATCGACATAAGCGGCGAGGCTTGTGTTTTTGATGATGCAGGCAACCCGGTCCAGGGACTGACGTCAAAAAATTCACGTTATCTACCGTCACTTGGGTCCCCCGGAAAATGCGTTTATCGTTTCCTCAAAAATGACACCGCAAGGGGCAACGAAAAGATCGATCTTTGGATCGAGGCCGGCTGTAACGATCTGTTTGGAGGTTTTGCCGGAGGCGTACTTGCCGAGTGTGCCGTTTCTCAGTTCAATCCGAAGATGAATGAGTTATTTTACGACTACGCGGTACTCTTTGAATTGCTCGGCACGCTCGATAAGCGAAGAGCAAGGTATCATACGATCCTAAAGGCACTGACCGATGCCGGCATGCAGATGAAAGATTACAGCGAAGCTGAAGCGAAAAAGGCTCTCAAGATCCTCGCTCCGGAAATGGCAAAACGCGGCGCTTCTCCTGCGTCTTTTAATATCGCCGCTGTCGGCCATGCACACATTGACCTTGGCTGGACCTGGCCGATACGCGAGACAAAGAGAAAGGGTGCCAGAACATTTTCGACCGTATTGAAACTTATGCAAAGCTATCCTGATTACAAATTCTGCGCAAGCCAGCCGCAGCTATACCAATGGATGAAGGAGCTTTATCCCGGTATGTATAAAAAAATCAAAAAACGTGTCAAAGAGGGACGTTGGGAACCGGTGGGAGCGATGTGGGTTGAGTCCGATGTTAATGTTCCTTCCGGCGAGTCGCTTATTAGACAGGTTCTTTACGGTAAGAGATTTTTTATGAAAGAGTTTGGCATCGACACAAAGGTTTGCTTTCTGCCGGACTGTTTCGGTTTTACCGCTGCACTGCCGCAGATATTGAAAAAGTCAGGCGTCGATTATTTCCTGACTCAGAAAAACACATGGACAAAGTTTACTGAGTATCCCCACGACGCGTTCCACTGGCAGGGTATTGACGGTACAAAGGTTCTTGCGCATACTCCGCCTTTTATACATTACAACAGTTCCGCGGCCCCGGCAGATATCGCCACTTACGAAGAGCAGTTTAAGGATAAAATGGTTTGCCCGGAAACACTGGTTCTATTCGGCCAGGGTGACGGCGGCGGAGGCGCAGGCGAAGAACACCTCGAAGCACTGCTAAGGGAAAAGAACCTTGACGGCCTGCCGCCGGTAAAACAGAAGGGCGTTGAAGAATTCTTTGAATCCATTGCTCCGTATCAGGGTGATTTCTCAACATGGGTTGGTCCTATCGATCTTGACATACATACGGGAACGTTTACGACCCATGCAAAAAGTAAATGGTACAACCGCAAAATGGAAATCGCCCTGCGACAACTGGAACTAACCGCCTCTGTTGCGATGCTAAAGGACAAGAAGTATGCTTATCCAAAGGCCCGGCTCGACGAAATTTGGAAAGAGATGCTGCTCTATCAGTTCCACGACATTCTGCCGGGTACATCGATCACAAGAGTATACAAGGAGTCTTATGAAAGTTATGCTCGGATGCTCGCTGATGTTTCGCAACTGACTGCCAAAGCACGTCAGGCAATTTATGGCAAAGCAACACCGAAAAGCAATCTGCTTGTATCTAATGACCTTTCCTGGGCAAGAACCCAATGGCTGAAAGTTGCAAATAAATGGCAAGAGGTAACCGTCCCTTCCATGGGCACTGCAACAGTTGACGATCGGCAGGGTGTTTGCGATTTTTCACAGGTTAAGGGCAGCAAAAAGTCGCTGGAAAACGATCTTGTTAAAATTAGTTTTGCCTCAGACGGCTCTATCAGGACTATCTACGACAAACAGCATAAGTGTCAGGTCATAGAAAGCGGCGCTGCTGCCAACCGTCTTGCCGTTTACGTTGATGAGATGAACAGAGAAACCCCGATGCGTCGAGAGGAAAACTATATCCTCTGCTGGGGCTACGAAAACGCGTGGGATTTCCCAATACATTATCGTGAAAATCCCGTCGAATACTTCACGCTCAAGTCTTCGAAGTTCGTTAAAGACGGCCCGCAGGCAATTCTTCGCCAGCAGTACGTTTATGGTAAGTCGACCCTGACCCAGGACATTATCATTACTCAAGGAAGCAAACGTGTCGATTTTATCACAAAAGTCGATTGGCGTCAGCGATTCAAAATGCTAAGAACATCTTTCCCCGTCACCGTAAAAGCCGACCAGGCAAGATGCGAAATACAGTTCGGCAATGTTAAACGCAACACGCATAAAAACACAAACTGGGACTATTCGAAATTTGAAAGCCCCGCCCACAGGTGGGTTGATCTTTCAAGACAGGACTACGGCGTAGCCCTGCTAAACGATTGCAAATACGGCTATCAGGTATTCGATAACATCCTCGACCTTAACCTGCTAAGAAGCACCGGCTACCCTGACCCTAAAGCTGATATTGGCAAGCACGAGTTCACATATTCGCTTTTGCCTCACATTGGCGATTACATCGAAGGCAAGGTAGTAAAAGCAGGCTATGAACTCAACATGCCTTTGGCGCTAATTAAGGCCGGCTGTAACGATAAAGCAAACGCTTCGATGATAACAGTGGATTCGGAGCATGTAATAGTTGACACCGTCAAAAAAGCGGAAGACAGCAAAGACATTATCGTAAGGCTTTACGAATGCCACGGCACCAGGGCAAAGACAAGGATATCTTTCGGCTTCGATGTTGGATCGGTTATGCTTGTCGATCTGATGGAAAGAGATCTGGCGAATCTAAATGTAAAAAACAATTCAGTAACAGCCGAATTAAATCCGTTTGAAATTTACACAATAAAATTGAAGGCTTAAAAGAAAATAAATTACGAATTTAATGCTGAGAAATTGGTTTTGAAGCGTCACGGATGAAAAAAGCTTTAAACATTTTGAGGATCGTGCTTCCGGTGCTGGCGATCGTTGCCGTTATCAGCGGCTGGGTGTTTATCATGAACATGGTACGTACGAACCAGAAGGTTCTTACGTTGTGGTCACAGGCACAGCAATTCGCGACAGATCGACAATACCGGCAGGCCATCGAAACCGCCGGTGAGCTTATCGATCAATACCCGGACTCTAAGCAGGCTATCTCGGCGCTGGATGCGTTGGTTGCATGGGAGGCTGAGCATCAAAAAAACGTAGAAGCCGCCGAAATGATCGACGAGTTATTAACAAAGGCAAACAATTCTTTTAACACTTCGGACTTTAAATCAGCGATTGCTTACGCCAAAGAACTCTTAGCTGCCGATCCTCAGAACAAAGAGGCTGTTGAGGTCATCAAGAGGTCGGAGGCAAAGCTTGCCGAGATCGCCGAACAAAAGTATAGACAACTTTTTGACACGGCACAGACGCTGCACTTTAAGGACCAATGGACGCAGGCGATAGGGCTTTATCAGCAGACGCTTTCAATAAAGTACAGCCCGGTAGTGCAAACTGCGATCGACGATTGCTACAATAACCTGTACCTGCAAAAAGCACGGAACGCCCGCGCGCTTGACAACTTAAAGCTTGCTGTCGATTATTATTCGAAAGCACTGCAATACGAGGACAGCCAAAGTACACGCGACAGCATCAGTGAAGTAAGCGGGCTTTTAAAAAAAATATCCCAGGACCTTTCGGTAAGAGAACGTATCGAACAGCTTGTAGGCAATGCTAAAGCCGCTCAGCAAAACGGAGAATTGCAAACTTCGATAGAGTTCTACAAAGCGGCGCAAAGCATTGCCGGCGACGATGCCTATAAACGATCCATAGATATGTGCCATAGGCTTATCGAAGAGGGGAAACTGTTCGACAATGAAGACCGGCAAGTGTTAACAGTAAACATAGAAGATGTTTCCGGCAGCAAGACTATCGGCGAAGCTGTCGGGAAGGCTTCGGAAGGGGCCGTTATTTTTATAGGTAAAGGAAGATATAAAGAGCAGCTTCTTACACAAGTTCCGCTAACACTAAGCAGTTTCGGCGTTGTCGGCGGTGTAAGCATCGAATACTCCGGGCAATATGTCCTTAAAGCCTCGTCGGATATAACTATCAAGGATATTGACTTTAATCTTCGCGCTAACGATGGCGGCGAAGGGATCGTTATCGAGATTAATGGCAGAAGGGCAAACATCAGCAATTCTACCATCCAGGGCGGGAAAAACGGCATAGCGATAAGCTCACAAACAGTTTGCAATATCTATGACAACGATCTGCACAGCCATAGCCTATCGGCGATCTCAGTAAAAGGCGAAGCAGTAGGAAAGATCGAAAATAACCGTATCGAAAAATGCGGGACAGGTATCGAAGTGCTCGGCAGCGGTACGAACATTGTCGTCATCGACAACGAGTGCATCGAAAACAGCATCGGGATAAGTATCGCAGGTGCCGCACAGAGCATGATAAAGCAAAACGTTTGCCTTTTAAACTCCACGGCTGGGATAGAAATAAGCGGTCGACTGACAAAGCCAACGCTTGAGAACAATCGATGCAGTAAAAACGCAGACGGGATCATCGTCAAAAACGGTGCGTCGGGTTTTCTGTCTGGAAACATCTGCAGTGAGAATGGCCAAAACGGTATCGTCGTAACCGGAAACACAACCTACGCTGTTATCGACTCTAACAGGATAAACGGAAACCAGTTGCACGGTATTTTGCTTACTGACAAAGCAAGCGCTCGGATAAGCGGAAACCTCTTAAGCGAAAACGAAGGATCGGGAATATCTGTTTCCAATGTAGAACTGATGGCTTTGATAGAAATGAACCGATGCCTGAACAACACCAATTGTGGTATAAAACTTGCAAAAGGATCGATAGCTGAGGTTATTTCGAATTTCTGCAGGCAAAATCACTATGGAATACTTATAGAAGATGACGGAACCGCACCGATACTTTCGGACAACCGATGCATTGAAAATAAATACGACGGTATAATGGTTTCCAATGGGGCCAAACCAACGATACAAAACAACACTGCCTCGAAGAACCGGTACCGGGGGATCAATATCGTAGGCGCAGGCACATCGCCTACAGTTAATAACAACCTGGTAACATCCAACACAAAGACCGGCATCTATATCGGCAACGGAGCGAACCCAATAGTAGACGGCAATACCTGCTCGTCAAACCAGTACTGCGGTATCGAAATACAGGACCCTAACACCAACCCGCTTATCGCTAATAACAAGTGCGAAAAGAATGTCGATTCGTCCGGGATATATGTTTACAACGGAGCAGACCCAATATTGCGAAGTAACCTTTGCACACAAAATGAAAAGAACGGGATATCCGTCGGATCGCAAGGTACCAACCCCCAGATATTACAAAACACCTGCACCGAAAACATCGACAGCGGTATACTTGTCTATGAAGCAGCGGGTCCGACATTAAAAGGCAATGTTTGTTCCAACAATGACAAGATCGGCATCGCATATACACCCAATTGCATTGAGCCAAAGGGCAACAGATGGAAAAAAGATAACACCACCGAAAATAACGGCATAGAAGACTTTACAAAGGTTGCCATATCGCCAAAAGACTGATCTTATTCTACTCTTTTGGCTTTCTGCATTATCACTTCGTAGGAATACCCGGCCCCGAAATTCTTGTTCAGGATTATCGTACCTTCAAACGTTACAACCTCGCCGAAAGCAGCGGTCTGATCGGTGGTAACCGTCAGATCATTGGTCCCCGCCTGGCCCGTTCCGTCCTGAAGATGTATCCAGTTGGTACCCATAATGTTTTTGCTGATCTTTGTAACCTGTCCGCGAACGCGTACTGTCTTATCGGCATAGTCGGCCTTGTTGGCAAACAGCTCTCCGATAGAAACACCGCCTTGGGCAGGAGCGACAGAAATATCCTCGGCTGCAATATTTTTATGCCCGGTAACGGATGTCGCCGGTGCTTTGGTTGTTGCTTGGTCTTCTAAGCTTATCCTTCCGACAAAATAGATATCCGCGAAAGTCTTATTCAGATCCTTGCTTTTAAAAGCTTCCATTTTAAGCGTATGTCCGAATGAGAATTCTTCACCGATCTCTATCTCGCGTTTGGTAATAGCGATCCAGTAAACGGCATCGGCTTCGGTGACCTTCAGGTATGTGTAGGAATTGGCGTGTTCGACTTCCAGAACCTCAACCTCGTGAACGGAAGTATTCGGGATCGCATCGATAGCAGGTACGATAATTTCTTTTGTCGGAACGACTTGCACTTGCTGCGGTTCGAGACGCTCTTCTGTGACCTGTTCTGCTTCTTTGCATGACGCCGACAATGCTAAAACTATTAATATAGGTATCAATTTCGACGCGAACTTCATGTAGCTTCCTTTCAAAGATATACTTGTCTTCCTCAAAAACTCGAACTTGTTAAATTTCAACAAGTTATGTAAACCTTCTGAATAACCGTTAAAACTGATTTTATAGGAATATTTGGGATAAATCAATCTCGAAAATATTGTAACACTTTATTGTCGGTGGGGCGTTAATTCATAGTTAACCGATTACCTTAGCAGGGAAGGTGTTGCTTTGTTCACAAGTGACCATTAGATCTGTTTTTTTTACATCTATTAATTTTGTGGCTAATTCGATTGATTATCCCCTTTTACTTTGATATGATGAATGTTCAGTCAGGTTTCGTCAGAATGTTTATTGGGGATTGGGATTACACATGGAGTTTGTATTCTTTATCTATGGGCTTGCATTTTTCATTCTTGGGTTTGCGATACTTTTATACCCTAAGAGAGGCAGCGTGTTTGAACTTGCGAAACACCTGCACCTGATAGCGGGGTTTGGGATACTGCACGGTATAAACGAATGGCTTGATCTGTTTATCCTTATAGATAAAAGCGGCAATACTGTAACGCTTGAAATAATAAGGGCGATCACCCTTCCTTTGTCTTTTTTGTTCCTTATTCACTTCGGAGTCAAAGCACTGGCTATCCAAAAGCGAAACAAAAAGTATTGGTTCGATCTTATAACGCCATTTGCCTTTCTTTTATGGGCAGTTATCTTTTTTGCCGGTGAGCGATCTTTTCTGATGTGGGATATATGGTCCAGGTACCTGTTGTGTTTTCCGGGGACGGTTCTTACAGCATACGCATTGAGCCTTCAGCTACCCGAATTAAAAAGGACCAAACATTCCGAGGTCATCCTTAACCTTAGGATCGGTTTTGCCACATTTTTCATCTATGGGATACTTGCAGGTTTGTTCGTAAAGCAGGCAGATTTCTTTCCGGCATCTGTTTTTAATTATGTCACATTTAAAACCAGCATCGGCGCCCCCATACAGATATTCCGAAGCATCTGCGCGATCGTTCTTGCAATAAGCCTTACGCGAGTTCTGAGCATATTCTACTGGGAAACACGTGAGACCCTTCGTAAAAGCGATCTGCGTTTTCATACTATCGCAATGGAATCACCTGTGATACTGTTTGTAGCAGACAAGGAACAAAGGTT
>SDBV01002686.1_pt1 | contig 26575 bp, 14 predicted proteins | sample 2277081 | NCBI WGS metagenome assembly SDBV01 (sample SAMN10402039, study PRJNA504765) | marine sediment metagenome | isolation source: marine sediment core GS10_PC15, 223 cmbsf | place: Arctic Ocean: Southern Knipovich Ridge | collected 2010 | reverse complement strand
AACTAACATATGCAAAAATACCGCTTCGAATATGGCGATTCAGAAAGATAAACAAAAAATCAGCCCAAACTCAGATAATCCAAGCTGCATAACAATCCCCAAGGGGCGTTGCGACACAGCCTCTTGGGCCGAGGGTCTTGATTGTGAGCAATCGGTCCAATCAAAGGCGTCTTGACAAGACCGTTAGCGCGATCGGCCGTGCGGCGAAAGACAAGGGTGTCGAACTGATCTGCGTAACCGCCGACCGGCTGGAGGCGACTGTCAACGAAGTCTCGGGCGGCAGGGGGGCCGACGATATTATTCTGTGTGTCGGCGTCAGAGAGGTCCAGCAAAAGGCGCTTGCGATGCTTGCCCGGGGCGGGGTTGCCAATCTGTTTGCGGGCCTGCCGCGCGGACAGCACGTGCTTGAGATTGACAGCCTGGCGGTTCATTATGAGGAGATCAAGGTCGTGGGCTCCAGCGGGGGCGATCCGAGCGATATGGCGGCGACACTGGAGGCGATATACAAGGGCGATATCGATGCGGGTAATTACGTTGCGGCGGTCGGGTCGCTGGATAATGCGATCGATGTGCTGAAAATGATTAAGGAGACAAGGATCGACGGGAAGGCGATTTTGTATCCGCATATAGGGCAGATGCCTTTGCAGGAGGTGGAGCACTGGGACAAGGAATCGGAACGTGAGTTTCTCGATGGGAGGCTTGCGGATTGAGGGGTTGAGAATGTTGTTGTCAAATGGGGCGAAATTGGGATAATTGCAGGATGAACGGAAGATGGGGCTTTTTTGGCCCTGCGACGGATATAATGGAATGTTGATTTAGGGAGAGCAGTGCTATGGGACTGGGTGCTTTGGATATTATTGTTTTTGTGGTATTTGTTGCGGCGGTGATGACGGTGGGGCTGATGAAGAGCCGCAAGGAGAAGACCGCTGAGGACTTTTTTCTTGCCGGTCGCGGGCTGAGCTGGTGGCTGATAGGTTTTTCTCTAATTGCGGCGAACATCTCTTCGGAGCAGTTTGTCGGCATGAGCGGAAACGCGGCGAGCCACGTCGGCATGGCGATTGCCAGTTACGAGTGGATGGCGGCGATAACCCTGGTTGTGGTGGCGTTTGCGTTTCTGCCGTATTTCCTGAGAGCGGGCATTTATACGATGCCGGAGTTTTTAGAGTATCGGTACAACCCGTCGGCGAGGTTCATCATGGCGGTGATGATGCTGTTGATCTATATGCTGCTGTTGGGGGCGGTGACGTATTCGGGGGCACTGACGGTCAATACGATGGCCGAAGAAATGAACATGCCTTTTATTCCGTCGCTTGGGCAGGCGTCGCTGGTGATCGGGCTTATCGCGATGGTATATGTGGCGGCCGGCGGGCTCAAGGCGTGCGCGTGGGCGGACCTTATCCAGGGCAGCGCGCTCATTGTCGGCGGGGCGATAGTTATGATCTGTGCGTTTAAGATGTTGGGCGGTGCGACGGAGGCGCACTTCATCGAAGATGTCAGGACGGGCGCCGTGGGCGTCAAGACGTTTACGCCGGACCAGGGGGCGATCGAGCGATTCGTGTCTTTGAACAGGGTCAGGCTCAATATGTTCCTGCCGGCGGATGATTCGGTGCTGCCGTGGACGGCGCTTATGTTGGGGCTGTGGATTCCGAACTTTTATTACTGGGGGCTGAACCAGTATATTACGCAGCGTACGCTCGGGTCGGCGTCTTTGGCGCAGGGGCAAAAGGGTATTGTCTTTGCGGCGTTTATGAAACTTCTCATTCCTTTTGTCATCGTGATTCCCGGCATAATCGCTTTCAATCTGTTTGCTCCCGAGATGAAATTGAAGGCTGTCGATGACAACGCGGCCGTTTTTGCCCGGTATAAGCTGGCGAATCCGGAATCGAAGCTTGTCTTGGTTGCTGAGTCGCCCACATCCGAGGCGATTGCCAATTTGCAGGATGGTACGTTGATGGTGGCTGTCTATCCCGATAAGGCTGCAGTCAAAGCGGGCAAGGTTAGGAATGAGTTTGTACTTGGGATCACCAAGGACGGCTACGACGGGCTGGAGCCAAAGGAATATAGCGTCTTCAAGTCCGACGATAAATCGTGGAAGGAGGTCTTTGGGGTGTTTGCCGTGGAGTTGGATGCGTATAACGAGGCGACCGTTGCCGCCGCCAAGGCTGCCGGCGCAAAGGTGCACACGGAGAAATTCATCGGGTACAAATACGACTCGGCTTTGGCGCAGTTGCTGGCGAACGTGCTGCCGAGAAAAGTGGGGCTGGTTGGATTTGTGTTGGCGGCTCTTCTGGGTGCGATTGTGAGTTCGTTGGCGGCGATGCTGAACGCCGCATCGACGATCTTTACTATGGACATATACAAGAAATATATCAAGCCGGACGCTTCTCAAAAGCGGTTTGTCTTTTTGGGGCGTGTTTGCGTGGTGGTCTTTTCGGGGATCGCGATATTTCTTGCCCCGGTGTTAGGCAATCCGAAGTACAGCCACAGTATCTTTACGATTATTCAGGAAAGCCAGGGCTATTTGTCTCCGGGTATTCTGTCGGTATTTGTGTTCGGACTGCTGATAAGAAGGGCTCCGGGCATCTGCGGGGCTGTGGGGCTTATCACCAACATTATTGTTTACGGCGGGTTGAAGATTGTATCTACGATGAGCGGGCTCATGGAAAACGACTTGATGAGTTTTCTTATTGGCAACTTCCTTAACAGGATGGCGATCAGCTTTGTGGTTTGCCTTGTTGTTATGACTATAATCACGATGGTGAAGCCGTTGGCGGCACCGGTGGTGTTCAAGCAGAACACGACGATTGACCTGACCGGTTGCAAGAGCGCCCGCCTGGCGGGTATTGCGGTCGTGGTCATTACATTGATTCTGTATGTTGTATTCAGTCCGATCGGTTTAGCGAGATAAGTGTGGGAGAATGTTATGAAGTGGATAGGGATATTTGCTGTTTTGGGATTGTTTTTTTGTGGTTGTCAGCGGTTTGAGTATGAGCCGTGGGAGGCGTCTGCTGAGCCTGCCGAGACTTTTGAGGCCGAGGTGATCATGGCGGAGGCGGAGGTGCGTGAAGATGCGTCGGTTGAATCGCGGTTGGACTGGGAGAATCCGCAGGTGATCGGGCGGAATAAGGAGGCTGCCCACAGTACGCTGATGCCGTATCCGGATGTGGCAGCGGCTGTTGAAGGTGTGCGCAACGATTCGCCTTTCTACGCATCACTGAACGGCAAGTGGCGGTTTAACTGGGTTGTTAAGCCTGCTGATCGGCCGATGGATTTTTATGAGGGCGATTTTGATGTAAGCGGCTGGGATGAGATTACTGTGCCGAGCAACTGGCAGATGCACGGTTACGGTCGGCCTATTTATCTTAACGTGCGGTTTCCTTTTCGCTCGAATGTTCCGTATATTCAGCATGATTACAACCCGGTCGGATCTTACCGGCGGAGTTTTACCATTCCGACCGGGTGGAAGGGCCGGCAGGTGTTTATTCACTTTGACGGCGTAAAGAGCGCGTTTTATATCTGGGTCAACGGGCAGAAGGTCGGCTACAGCCAGGGCAGTATGCTGCCTGCGGAGTTTAACCTTACGCCGTATCTGAAAGATGGTGAAAACACGTTGGCGGTTGAGGTTTATCGCTGGTCGGACGGCAGCTATATCGAGGACCAGGATATGTGGCGGCTTAGCGGGATATATCGCGATGTGTATCTGTTTTCTGCGCCTTCGGTGCATATTAGCGATTTCCATGTGCGCGCCGGTCTGGATGATGAGTACACAAACGGTGTGTTGGAGATCAGGCCGAAGGTGCGGGTTTTCGACAAGACCAGGGACCTGAGGGGCTGGACGGTGCAGGCCCAGATTTACGATGCCGACAGGAACGCTGTCTTAAGCGAGGTGCTCAAGAGAAACGTGCTTGACATCGTCAACGAGAAGTATCCGCAGCGGGATAACGTCAAGTTCGCTCTCATGAAGAGCATCATTAACGAGCCGAAGCAGTGGTCGGCTGAGCAGCCGAATCTTTACACGTTAGTGCTTACACTGAACGACGCGGCGAACAAGGTCGTCGAGGCTGAAAGCTGCAAAATCGGTTTTCGCAGGATTGAAGTGAAGGACGGCCGGGTGTTTGTCAACGGCAAGGCGATTCTTTTTTACGGTGTCAACCGGCACGAGCACGATCCCGATCACGGCAGGGCGATCCCGATCAGCCGCATGACTCAGGATATAATGATTTTGAAGCAGCACAACATAAACGCCGTGCGAACGTCGCATTATCCGGACAGTCCGGTGTGGTACGATCTGTGCGACGAGTACGGTATTTATCTGATTGACGAAGTGAATCTCGAGTCGCACGAATTGCGGGGGTATTTGTCGAATGTGCCGGCGTGGCACGGGGCGTTTGTCGAGCGGGCGATTCGCCTGGTTGAGCGGGACAAGAACCATCCGTCGGTGATTTTCTGGTCGTTGGGCAACGAGACCGGCTGCGGTCCGAACCATGCGGCGATGGCGGCATGGATAAAGGATTACGATCCGACGCGGCCGATCCACTACGAAGGGGCGGTGGGCAGCCGGAAGGACCCGTACTATGTTGACGTGATGAGCCGGATGTATCCTAAGATACCTCGGCTTATTGCGCTGGGTAACAGGGAAAATGAGGATCGGCCGATGATTATGTGCGAGTATGCACATGCGATGGGCAACTCGGTGGGTAATCTTAAGGAGTACTGGGATGCGATCCGCGCAGAAAAGAGGCTGATTGGCGGCTTTATCTGGGATTGGGCGGACCAGGGGCTGCGCAAGACATCACCGGATGGCAAGGAGTTCTGGGCTTACGGCGGGGACTACGGTGATAATCCCAATGACGGCAACTTCTGCTGCAACGGGCTTGTGCAGCCGGACCGCAAGCCGAATCCGTCGCTTTACGAGGTGAAGAAGGTTTATCAGCAGATTTATGTAACGCCGGTCGACTTGGCTGTGGGTACGGTCAGTATTCGCAACGATTACAAATTCCAGAACATGGATTTTGTGGATATTTTCTGGGAACTGACGGCGGACGGCAAAGTAGTGCAGTCCGGGGAACTTGACAAGATGGCGCTTGGGCCTGAGACATCGGGCGAAGTAACTATTCCATTTAACAAACCCGAAGATGCCGGCTTCAGGGAGTATCATCTTAAGATTACGTTTGCCCTTGCCGGCGACATGCCATGGGCGGGCAAGGGGCACGTTGTCGCGTGGGAGCAGTTTGCGATGCCATTTGAATCCGGTGTTGCAAAGAAGCTCGATGTTTCGGCTATGGGTGCCTTGAAGATGGAACAATCGGACAAGGCGGTTACCGTTAGGGGAGAGGATTTTGTATTGTCGGTCGGGATGGGCAGCGGCGCGATCGAGTCTTTTAAGTACAAGGGAAAAGAACTTATTAAATCGCCGCTGGTTCCTAATTTCTGGCGGCCGCCGATAGACAACGATAACGGCAACGGCATGCCGAGACGATTGGGTGTCTGGAAGAAGGCGGCGGCGGATCGAGTTATCGGTTACGTTTTGCCCGCGCAGATTTCGCTGCAGGAGGTTCGCATAGTCGTCAAGGCGAAACTGTCTCCGGGAGATTCGGACTACAGCGCGGTCTATACTGTTTACGGAAGCGGCGATGTGATCGTCCAAAGCGGCATTGAGCCGAACGGCAAAATGCCGAATCTTCCGCGGTTTGGGATGCAGATGGCGATGCCCGGCGAGTTCGATAACGTCAAATGGTACGGTCGCGGGCCACATGAGACGTATTGGGATCGCAAGACCGGTGCGGCGGTGGGGATCTATTCGGGCAAGGTTGAGAAACTGATCCATGAATACGTAAGACCGCAGGAAAACGGCAACCGGACGGATGTGCGATGGGCAACGTTGACCAATGACGACGGCGTCGGGCTGTTAGCGGTGGGGATGCCGCTGTTGAGTGTGAGCGCCTGGCCGTACACGATGGATGATCTGGAGAAGGCAAAGCACATCCATGAACTGCCGCGAAGCGGAAACGTAACGGTGAACCTGGATTACAAGCAGATGGGTGTCGGCGGCGACGACAGTTGGGGTGCAAGGACGCATCCGGAGTATCTGCTGCCTGCTGCGCCTTATGAATACAGTTTCAGGCTGAGGCCGTGGAGTCGGGAGATGGGCGATCCCGGTGAGATTGCGCGGACATTGATTGAGATACCTTAGAGTAAATAGTATCTGTTGCGGAAACAACATTTGTCATTCCCGCGAAAGCGCCGAATCCAGATTATTCGTTCTGGATCCCCGCTTTCGCGGGGATGACAGCGGGTGTTTTTTCTTTTTGCAACAGATAGTAATTAGTGCGATGGCTATTGAATATTGGAGGGTGTAATATGCATGGCAAGTGTTTGGCGGTTTCGTTGTGTTTTGTGGTTTTTGGCGCAAGCGCTGCGGCGGGTGAGTTTGTGCCGTTTGTGATACCGGCGAGGCAGAATGAGCGGTCGGTTATTGCGATGGAGAGTGTTCCGATACGGGGTGAGGCCGATCGTCTTGTGGTCAGGTCGGGTCATTTCTTCCGGGGCGATGAGCGGGTTCGTCTGTGGGGGGTGAACCTGTCGTTCGGGGCGAATCTGCCGACACATGACAATGCAGTGCATATCGCAAGACGGTTGGCTGCGGCGGGGATTAATTCGGTTCGATGTCATCACATGGATTCGGCACGGTTTCCTCGCGGCTGGTGGAATTCCAGGGACGGCAAAACGATTGAACCTGAGGCGTTTGACCGGCTGGATTATTTTATCGATCAGTTGGCCGACAACGGAATTTATGTCAATCTGAATCTGCACGTGGGGCGCGATCACAGCAGGTATATCGGCTTGCCCAGGACCAACCGCAACTATGGCAAGATATCGAATATTTTTACGCCGGCGATCATCGAGGCCGAGAAGGGATTCGCCCGGCAGGTGCTCGGGCACGTTAACAAATATCGCAATGTTACTTATGCCGCGGACCCGGCGATTGCTATTGTCGAAATCACCAATGAGAACAGTTTCTTCATGTGGGATTCACAGGAGACGCTGCGAACTTTGCCTGTGTACTATGCCGAAATCCTGCAGGGACAATACAATGACTGGCTCAAGGAAGAATACGGATCGACATCAAAACTTGGCGACGTCTGGGGCAAAGACGCAGAGCCGCTCGGAGAGAATTTGTTGATCAACGGCGATTTTGCAAAGTTTGGGCAGGGAAAGAAGATTCCTGAAAGCTGGAGGCTTGAGCAGCACTCAGGCTGTAAGGCCCGGACTGTTTGGGGCAGCTATCAGGGCAAAGAAGCACTTGAGATCATGCCGATTGAGTTAAACGGTACGAGCTGGCATCTGCAGTTGGGGCAGAGTAAGCTTTCGCTGGAGGAAGGGCGGTATTATACCGTCAGTTTCAAGGCTGCGGCCGCAAGCAAACGCAGTATTCACTGCAATGTCTCGATGGCTCGTGAGCCGTGGAGCAATCTTGGTTTGTCACGGAAGGTGGAGTTGACGGGTAAGTGGCAGAGTTTTCGTTTCGGATTTGTTGTTAGAGCGGATAACGATAATTCGAAGGTGACTTTCGTTTTCGGCGGCGATAAGGCGAAAGTGTATCTTGCGGATGTGAAGTTTCAGCGGGGCGGCCTTGAGGGGCTTGGCAAGACAGAGTCTGTCGAGAAGGGGACTGTAAAGCTGTATGCCGACAGCGAGACAACGGCGCGAGTAATTGACCGTATGCGTTTTCTTGCCGAAACCGAGAAGGCATACTTCGACGGCATGCGCAACTATATCCAGAAGGAGATGCGGAGTAAATCGCTTGTGACGGGGACGATTGTTTTTGGGCCTTTGGGCTTGTACGGGCAAAGCGATATGGATTTTATCGACGCTCATGCTTACTGGCAGCATCCGCATTTTCCTAACAGGCCGTGGGACCGGGGCGACTGGCTGATCGAGCAGAAGCCCATGAGCGATTATCTCGATCATGCGACGCTGTTTCGTCTGGCGGCGGAGCGAATGGCCGGCAAGCCCTTTACGGTAACGGAATACAACCATCCGGCACCGTTAGATTCGCAGGCGGAATGTGTGCCGATGATCGCTTCGTTTGCGGCGGCTCAGGATTGGGATGGCGTGTGGCTTTATACATACAGCCACAGTGAAGGTCAGTGGGACCGCGAGGTGTTGTCAAGTTATTTTGATATCGATACGAATCCGGCCAAGTGGGGTTTTGTGCGGGCGGCGGCGGCGATATTTGGGGAGGGGCAAATTGGTCCTTTGGGCGGCGAGCGGATCGTTGCTCTTGGGCAGGGGTCGGATGTTCTTACCGATCTCGCCCGACTGCACGTGCAGGATGACCGGGATATGTTCGGGATCATTGCGCAAGAGGCGGGACTTAGGAGAGAAGACCTGCTAACGACACAGGTGGCTGTGCAAGTCGGCGGGACCGGGAGGCAGAGTCAATTTGAAGGCGGGTCGAGACTTGACTGGACTGTGGACGATGACGGCAGGGGATTGTATTTTGCCGCGGGCAGGGGGGCCTGGATTCTTACCGGACATGCCGAACGAATCAAGGCGGTGACGGGAGGTCTTGTCGAGATTGAGACGCCGGAGGTTGTCGCCGTTACGGTATCGACGCTTGACGGGGCTGATTTGTATAATTCCGGGAAGGTATTGGTCACCGTGTGCGGCCGGTGTGAGAATGTCGGTATGAAATTCTCGGCGGACAGGCGCACGGTCGGACGCGAGTGGGGTGTCGGGCCGGTTAGGATCGAGACTGTCAAGGGGAGATTTCGGTTGACTCTCGGTCGGTGGAAATGTCAGGCTCTGGGGCCTGACGGCGTGCCGACAGGAGACGTGCCGGTCTTGCGGGATGACGACGGCGAGATTTTTGAAATATCGGGCAAGTACAAGACGATGTGGTATCTGCTGGAACGAATTGACAAGTAGGACAGGACTTTTTGCAAAAGTCCTGTCAGGAGTATTTGAGATGCGAAGCTGCAGATTCAAGATGGCGGTTGTTTGTGTTTTCTTTTGTGCGATGTTTCTGCCGGCGTTGGCAAAAGTGGTCAACGAATCGGCTCGCGATATCCCGCTGACGTATGATGTTGACGTGGTGGTGGTTGGTGGGTCGTCGGCTGGTGTTGCTGCGGCGGTGGAGGCCGCCGCGGGCGGCGCGAAGGTTTTTCTTGCGGCGCCGCGGCCTTACCTGGGCGAGGATTTGTGTGCGACGTACCGTTTGTGGTTAGAGGAAGGCGAAGAGCCGGAGTCAGAGCTTGCAAAAGAGCTTTTCAAAACGCCGCCCGGGGCCGACATGTTGGGGGTTAAACGCGTGGGTTTTACCTATCAGGCGGACAAGCCTTCTGCCGATCGCCATAAAGATTCGGTTTCTGCGCCGAAGCTTTCCGACGGCAGGTGGGACAATGCGTACGAGTACAGTGTGCAATACGATGGGGATGTGACGATTGAGGCGGACCTGGGCGAGTTGCGGGAAGTGAGCGATGTTCATGTGATGGCGTTTCAGCGGGACGATGACTTTGGAGTTGCCGACATTGCGATTTCGTACAGCACGGACGGTGAAAACTTCAAAAGTATTGCTACGGTGAAAAACGCTCAGCTTGGTCAGGGGACTTTTGAAGAGACAGTGATTGTTCTTTCGGCGCCGGTGAATGTGGGGGCTCGCTATTTGCGATTTGCGCTTCGTAAAGGCGCTGGCGCCGGCCGGATACTGATCGGTGAGATTATCATTGCCGAGGCCGGGTCGTCAAGACCTGACGAGTCCGACAGGGCGCGTTTTATGGCGAGGCCGATGCATGTCAAGAGGACACTGGACCGGGCGCTTCTGGATGCGGGTGTGGAGTTTCTTTTTGGCTGTTATGCGACGAATATACTGAAGGACGAAGAGGGCAATGTTGCCGGTATTGTGATGACCAATCGGTCCGGTCGACAGGCGGTTAAGGCGAAGGTGGTGATTGACGCGACTGCACGGGCGACGGTGGCGCGAATGACGCCGGCTGCATTCGTGAAGTATCCGGAGGGGCCGCAGACGTTTTGGCGTGTGGTCGTCGGTGATGACATTCAGCCCAAGCCGTCGGTGGAGTCGCGGAAGGTCTCTGCGGCGGTGCAGGCGGGAGGCAGTGGTGGTCGCCGGTTCGAAGCGGTGGATCAGAAGCTGACAATTGATATGGCCGACGGGAGTTTTGCGTCTTTTGCGCGGGCCGAGCAGGTAGCGAGGGACAGGACGTTTGATCTTTCGCAGGCCGATTCGTCGGAGGTTTTGTTCCAGGCGCCTCCGGATCCGATGATCGGCAGGAAGAAGTCCACGGGTGCCTGGGTGGGGGCGAGCAGGATTGACCTGGGCGTCTTTCGGCCGGCGGGTGTTGACCGCATCTACGTGTTGGGCGGCTGTGCGGATATTTCGCGCAAAGCCGCCGAGAAGATGCTTCGTCCGGTGGAGTTTATGGCGGTGGGCAGTCGGATTGGAAAGGCCGCCGCGGGCGAGGCGCTTGGTCTGAAGGGGGCGAGAGATGTTAAGCCGCTGGCGAGAAGGGCGGGGGCTTCGAGCGGCGGGGATGTCGCCGAAGTGCTTGGGGATATATATCCGCGGCGAGAAAAGCTTGCGAATATTCGCCATGATGAACGTTCGCTGCCTGTGTTGGGTGAGTATGATGTTGTGGTGGTGGGCGGCGGGACGGGCGGTGCGCCTGCGGGAATCGGGGCCGGTCGCAGCGGTGCAAAGACCTTAGTGATCGAGTATCTGCACGGTCTCGGGGGTGTGGGCACTTTGGGTCTGATCAGCAAATACTACCACGGCAATCGTGTTGGCTTTACCGCTGAGGTGGATGCCGGACTGCGTGCAATGAAAGAGGATGCAATCAGCCCCGGAGGCGCGTGGAATGTCGAGTTGAAGATGGAATGGTACCGACGCGAGCTTCGAAAGGCGGGTGTGGACATATGGTATGGCACGCTTGGGGCTGCGGCGTTTGTCGAGAACAAGCGCGTCAAGGGTGTGGTTGTGGCGACGCCTGACGGCAGGGGGGTTGTGCTGGCAAAGGTTGTCATTGATTCGACCGGCAATGCGGGTATAGCCGCTTCGGCGGGCGCCGAGTGCACCGTGACCGATGATACGCATATTGCCGTTCAGGGCACGGGCCTGCCGCCGCGTGAACTCGGGGCGAGCTATACGAATACCGATTATACTTTTGTCGATGACTCGGATGTGATGGATGTGTGGCGGTCGTATGTCCTTGGCAGGGAGAAGTTTAAGAACGCTTACGATATGGGCCAGCTCATCGATACGCGGGAGCGAAGGCAGATAGTGGGCGACTATTTCCTTTCGCCGCTGGATATATACAAGCGGCGTACGTTTGCCGATACGATTGTGGTGTCAATGAGCAATTTCGATTCGCACGGCTACACGGTGCATCCGAGGTTTCTTATTCGGCCGCCGGATCGTGCGGGCATGGTGGCGAATGTGCCTTATCGGTGCCTGCTGCCTAAAGGGTTTGACGGGATTCTCGTAACGGGGCTCGGCGTGAGTGCCCATCGGGACGCCATGCCGGTGATACGTATGCAGGCCGACATCCAGAACCAGGGATATGCGGCGGGAGTGGGGGCGGCGATGATCGCAAAGGCCGGGACGGGGACACGCGATCTTGATATCAAGGCCCTGCAGAAGCATCTCGTGGAGAAGGGAAATCTGCCCGAAAGCGTGCTGACCGATGAGGATTCATTCCCGTTGCCTAAGAGTGAGATTGAACAGGCGGTTAAGACCATCGTCAACGATTTCGAAGGGCTGGAGTCGATCCTGACACAACCGGAGACGGCGCTTCCGCTGCTTCGCAGTGCGTATGCAAGAGCAGTTGACGACGAGGCAAAGCTGGTCTATGCCCAGGTTCTGGGTACGTTAGGCGACGCGGCGGGAGCGGAGACGCTTGTAGAGGCGGTCAGTTCCAGGAAATGGGACGAGGGGTGGAACTATACGGGCATGGGGCAGTTCGGGCGGAGTTTGAGCTATCTGGATGGGCTTATCATTGCCCTGGCGCGAACGCGCGACGGGAGGGCGCTTGGGCCGATTCTCGAGAAGGTAAAACAGCTTGACGAGACGGCTGAGTTTTCGCATTACCGTGCGGTCGCTGTGGCGCTGGAGACATCAGGCGACAGGGCGGCGGCAAAGCCCTTAGCGGATCTTCTCGGCAAGCCCGGCATGACGGGGCACGCCTATACCGATATCGAAGAAGTCGCCAAGTCGTTGCCCTCCAGTTCGACCGACACCACGACGCGAAATCTCTCGCTTCGCGAGATCGTACTTGCAAGGGCGCTGTACAAGTGCGGCGACTACAGGGGCGTTGGCCGAGGAATTCTCAGCGCGTATGAAAAGGATTACCGCGGATATTATTCGCGCCATGCACATGCGATACTGGAGAATCCTCCGGGGCGGAGGCAATAAACCTTTTCGAGAGCATTTCGGTGGGCTAAGAGCCCACCCTACGGGTGCTATCCTGTAGGGTGGGGCTTGCCCCACCGAAATCGCAGGATGTCATGCCGACAGCAACGGCGGGGCAAGCCCCGCCCTACATCATATCAGTCCAGGGCGAAGCTCCATTTGGCGCGCGTGGTGGTCTTTAGGAACTCTGCCTCTGTCGATACAAATGCCTGCTCTGTTTTTTCCTTCGCATCCAGGAAATAGACAAAGTCAAATTGCCGATCGTCCTTTCCGTGTTCGGCGGCAAACAGCTTGACAATTTCAAGGGCGGGCAGCGTTTTTCGTCCGCCCATTTCGATGAGAGGCAGGTTAAGGCCGTTCTTGCCGGTAGCGGGCCTGTAGCTTCGCCAGATAAGTTCGGTGCAGACGAGGGCGTGGTCGGTGGCGAAGTCAAAATCGTAGTCATAGGGTTTGTCGAGATGGCCGAACGCTTCGATGATCGCCTGGGCCTTTGCCTTCTTGTCCAGCCGCGGGCGAATCGCCGCCATGTAGTCGGCGGAGCATCCTTTTAAGGTGTTCAGCACAATGCCGGGCTTTATGCCTTCTATCACGCGGTAGGGCATGTTGTCTTTGCCGGTCCTGTAGCGAAGCCATCGCACGGGGTGCTTTTGGGCAAGGTACTCACCGAGGGTCGTGTCTTTGCCGGTGAGGGTTTTTAGATACGATTTGACCCGGTCATTGTCGAAGTAGGCTTCGAACTTATTGGGAGAACCTATATAGAGTATGCCGTGGGGCCAGAACCCCGGCAAGCCGACATTGCTCATGTACCAGTTCTTGCGCGAAAACATGATATCGCCGGGCTCCAGATGAGGATCCATTGTTTCCCGCTGGGCCTGGGTAACCAGGAATATGCCCACTCTTCGCAGACGCGTATTGCCCATCCACAACGCAACACCTTTCTGGGCCGGGAACCAGACGTGCCGGATTGTGCGTTTGAGGACCTCGAGGTCGCTCTTTGTGGAAAGAGCAGCGCGTTGATGTATCGCCGTCCGGTCGACGAGGGCAAGTTCCATTTCGATTTTGTCCCAGAGCCAGTTACAGGGCATGTTTGCGGTTAAGTCACGGCCGTTTAGCCCTTTGTCAAGCCAGCGAAGATATTCGCGGCCGGCAAGGACACGCGTGTGATTTGCCCCGCCCTGCAATTGCTCTCGAAACCTGCTGAAGGAATCGGCGCCGAGAAATTCCGAATGCGGCGCATCGAGGAATTTGACGGCGTTGGTATTGCCGGCGATGAGCTGTATGAATCTTGTGCTCTTTTCATAGAGTGAAAGCTCGGCTGCATAGGTGAGCAGGAAACTTCGAAGATGATAGCTGCGCTGGGCTCGTGAAGGGTCGAACCGGTACCAGTCTTCGTAGAATATTCGTATCTGGTCCATCGCGAAGGCGTAATCATAGATGGTTGTCCAGGTATTGCGAAGGGCCTTTTCTTCGTCGGGCGTGAGAACTCGGGTCTTGTCGTTTTGGATATCGTGCAGAGATATTTGCCCATGGCGCAACTGTGCTTCGATGCCTTTGTCGTATTGCCTGTAATGGTCCTGGTCGATCTGGAAAATGCCGTCGAATTCCGCAGGCGTCAAGTCGGTCAGCCGGCTCGGCTGCTGTATCCAGTTGGCCCAGAGCTTGACGATAATTGCAATGATTATCAGCACAGCGCAGAATATGACCCTTTTGCGGATGCGTATTCCTTTTTGCGTCAACCTCGTGGCCGAGCCTTCAACCATTTTTCCCGTGATGATAACCGCAAGCGAAAAGACCGCGATCAGCAGCAATATCTCCATCATTGTGGGGAGCCATCGAACACCGCGATCTGCGGTGTAAAAACCGATGCCCATGCCGACGCCCACAGCCAGGCCGACGAGGCCTGCGTAATACAGGAAATTTCCAAGTCGCGATCTGGGCGTATCGGGGGGCTGATCCTGTTTCATTGCCTTGTTTCCTGACCTTAGTCGACTGCGATTATCTTGTCATAAAGCTGCTGCCATGCCACCGCCTTGTCGGCAACATAGTCTTTCTTGAAGGCGGACAGATGGCTCTTGAATTCGTCGACATTGTTGACTTCGTTGATCTGTACTCCTTCGGCGGCTAATGTTTTCATTGCCTCGCTCTGAACCTCGATGTCGAGTGCATTCTGATAGGCGGCAGCCTGGCGTGCGCAGTCCATTACGGTTTGTTGAAGGTCTTCGGGCAGCGACTCGAACCAGTCTTTTCGTATCATGTAATAGACACATGCGGCGATGTGGGAGGTTTTGGAGAGGTACTTTGCCTGCTCGTTGAACTTCATCGAAAGCAGCATGTCGGGCGACGCCTCGATGCCGTTGATTACACCGGTCTGCAAAGCACTGTAGATTTCGCTCCAGTCGGTGGTAGTGCCCCTGGCGCCAAGCGCCTTGAACATTCCCACATAAATAGGATTTGGCCCGCGCATCTTCAGGCCCTTGAGGTCCGCGACGGTTGTGATCGGACGAGTCTTGTTTAGCATGTGGCGAAATCCCATGTTCTGTCCGCCGACGGCGATGAAATTGTGTTGGGCCAGGAGAGCGGACACATCACCCTCCAGGGCATCGAGCACCCTTACGAGGTGTGCTTCGTCCTTGTAGATATACGGATATTCGAACAGGGCTAATTGCGGGACATAACGTGCGGTTCCGGAGGCGAGCGATGTCACGACTTCGAGCGAGCCGTCGTGGACCATCTCGACGAGTTCCCGCTGATTGCCTAATTCGCCGATGTAGAAGTCGGCGGTCTTTATTCGGCCGTTGCTCTTTTCCCGGACGAGGTCGCAGAACATCTTCAAGGCCCTGCCCACCGTGCCGTGTGCGGCAAGCGGTGTCGAAGCCCGCATGCGCCAGGTCTTTTCACCGGGTGATTTTCTGCATGAGGCGACCGCAAAAACAACAGACAGTGCGATCAAGCAGACAAAGATGAAGGTTGCTTGTGATTTCCGTTGAGCCATATTCCTGTTCCTTTCCATTGCAGTATCTTAACGCAGTGGGAATTGTCCGTCAACCGGCAAAGCGGGCCACAAACAGCACAAGTTGAGGTACGAACAGGACGGCAATCGCCACGGCAAAAAGCACGGCAATGAAGGGAAGGAGTATTCTGACGCTTTTTTCGATGGGCAGCTTTGCGATGGAGCAGGAGACAAACAGCATCGAGCCGACCGGCGGGGTAATCGCTCCCAACAGCATGGTGATGACCATGAGCACGCCGAAATGGACGGGATCGAAGCCCAGGTGGGCCCCGACGGCGGCGGTGGTTGTGGCGAACATCGTTATCAGCACCGCCGGATCTATGAACAGGCCCATGAATATGAGAAGGCCCATTATAGTCAACGTGGCCAGATAGCGATTTGGTATTGTATCGGCGATATAGTGAATGATCAGTTCCTGGAAGCCGACCCTTGCCATCACATTTGCGAAGACCTTGGATACGGCAAGGATGATCATGACGATCGCGGTTGTCCGGGCGGCGCTTATCAGGACGCCGGGAATCCGCGTGAGTTTTAGATTGCCGGATGCCAGGCCGTAGATCATGCCGTAGATAACGGCTGCGGCGCCCGATTCGGTTGGCGTGATTTTTCCGCTGAGGATACCGGTGATTATGATCACGGGCACCATAAGTGCGCCGATGGAACGTATGAATGTTACGAGTATCATCTTTGGAGTGTGTATGGTTGGAGTTTGATCGTATCGGCGAATTCGACATGCAACGGTGTTTACAATCATCAGTCCAACGCCGATGATGATTCCCGGCATGAGCCCGCCCAAAAAGAGCTTGCCCACCGACAGTTCGGTATAGTAGGCAAACATGATCATGGCGATACTCGGTGGTATGATTGGACCGATAGCCGAAGAAGAAGCGGTGACGGCAACGGCGTAGTCTTTGTCGTAGCCCTGCTTTTCCATGGCGGGAATCATTATTGTTCCGATAGCCGAAGCATCGGCGACACCGGAGCCCTGGATGCCGGCGAAGAACATGGAACTGAGGATATTTACGTGGCCCAGGCCGCCGCGAAATCGCCCGACCAGCGAATCGGAAAAATCGACTATGCGGGCAGTAATATTGCACTCTGCCATGATGAAGCCGGCTAAGATGAACAGCGGAATCGCCATAAGGCTGAAGTGGTCGATTCCGCCGAAGATATTTGTAACGACAAGGATGAGCGAATCGCCCATCGCAAGGGTCGCGACGCTGCCGACGAGACATATGGAGACATATATCGGAAAGCCCAGGAAGATCAGAAGTATCAAAGCCAGAAAACAAAGGCCGACAGTCAGCACGCTGGGTCCTCCATGGTTGGTGTGTGATCGACAAACGGGTGTCTGCCGTAAAGGAGGATCAGAAGATAATCCATCGCCATCAGCAGGCAGCCGACGGGAATCGCAAGATAGAACCATGCGATGGATATTTCAACCATCTGAGCCTGTGATCCTGCCGATCGGATCGTCTTGTCGATGCCTGCGACAGCGATTGCCGATAAAGCAAGGATGACAACAATGAGCCGGATTGTTCGCAGGAGCGGTGTTGCCTTCGGGCCAAACAGTTTGTCGGAGATGAAAGTCATCTGCAGGTGTTCGCTGTGTTTGACCGCCAGTCCCGCACCGAGAAAAACCACCCAGATATTGACGTAGCGGAGTATCTCGTCGGTCCACTGGAGATTTCGCAGCACGATCTGCAGTCCCATGGAAACGACAATGAAGGCGAAGAGGACAACAACCGCAGTCTTGCGGGCAATGTCAATCGACTTATAAAGACTTGCGAGTTTTTCCGGCGGCAACATATTGTTGATTTTGCATCCCGACGCGTTCATGAAAAGAGCACTGACTTTCCGGGTTTATTCACCCATTTGCGACCAGGCCCGGGCGCATACATTTCGTGTGGGCAGTTTAGAATCATGGCGTCAGTTTGTCAATTGCTTTCTGCGACATGATTTATGTAATTGCGGAAAGATTTGTTGACGTAAGCGGTCGTTTTATAAGGAAGTGGCTATTCCAAAAGATCAGCAATTTGAATTATTCAGCGGTGAGTTTGAGTCCTTGAGCAGTGTGCAGGCCGACGAGGCGTGCGATGAATACGGCTAAGAAGATCTGGCCTGATATCGCCTCGAAATTCGCTAACATCATCACGAATCTTCCTTTTGGGACGATATCTCCGTAGCCGAGAGTGGTCAGGGTCGTGAAGCTGAAGTAGAACAGCGATGGGTCTCCTTCAAATGCGATCACACCGCTTTTGAGATTGTTCAAGAGGGTATACACCAGGGCCCACAAGAGCCCGATCAGCAGATAGACGCATATTCCACCGACTATGATGTCTGCGGTTACGCGGCGGGCTCTGAACATGCTCTTCATCAACAGTATGATTGCCCATGCGGTAAAGACCGCGTCAAGCAGAAGATTCATGTTGGACAGGGTGTCTGCAAGTTCAACAGTTTTGACCTGCCTGCTTATGATGTCCAACAGAGTCCCCAGGATCACAATCGCGGTACAGGCCCAGAAGACCCTTTTATTCGCAACGGTCGCCCTGAGGCAAAGCACAATCGTCAGCAGCAGCATCATTGGGATGAGACCCAGGCCGGGTATTCTGACGTCCTGCTCGAACGCCGGGGCGAGGAAAATAGAGACGATCAATACTGTCAGCAGGTGGTTGTACTTGTTGGCGACGATGTGTTCTACGTTTATTATTTTCACGTCATTTGCCCTTGATCTTGTTCGGCTTGAGGAACTTTTCGTATCCTCTCTGAAATTTGCTGGATAACCACATACAAGACGGGGATCATGAAGACGCCGAAGATGGTTGCCGCTAACATTCCGCCGAATACCGCGGTTCCGAGCGACCGGCGGCTGTTTGCGCCTGCGCCGGTGGCTACGACGAGCGGCACGACGCCCAATATGAATGACAACGCGGTCATCAGTATCGCCCGAAAGCGAAGCTTTGCCGCTTCGACTGCGGCCTGGATGGCGCTTTCGCCTTTCTCTCTGCGCTGTTTTGCAAATTCGACGATGAGAATGGCGCTTTTGCTGGACAGGCCGATGAGCAATACGAGTGCTACCTGGGTGTAAATGTTGTTGTCGAATGCGCGCAGCCATGTGGCGAGGATCGCTCCGAAGATCGCTAACGGCACGGAGAGTATGATGCCAAAGGGTATCGACCAGCTTTCGTACTGTGCCGCCAGGAAGAGGTACACAAAGACAATCGCCAAAGCGAAGATGAACGCCGTCTGGGCTCCGGCCTGGAGCTGCTGGAAGGTTACACCCGTCCATTCGTATCCCATCATGGGCGGGAGTTTTTGTTCGGCAAGCCGCTCGACGGCTTCAATCGCCTGCCCGGAACTGTAGCCGGTCCGGGGCTCGCCGGTAATGGACGAGGAAGGGTAAAGGTTATAGCGGAAAACGGTCTGCGGTCCTGCGGTGTCGCTTACCGTCAACAGCGTCCCTAACGGTATCATCTCGCCGCTTTGGTTTCTCACTTCCAATCGAGCGATATCTTCGAGCTTGTTACGGAACCGGTGGTCGGCCTGGACCATTACCTTGAACGTCTTGCCGAAAACATTGAAATCATTGACGTAGGTCGAGCCGAGGTAAGCCTGGAGTGTGTTGAAAACAGTCAGCAGGTCAATGCCGAGGGTTTTGGCTTTGGTGCGGTCGACTTCGAGGTACAACTGGGGGACCCTGGCCCGGAAATTGCTGCTAAGGCGTGCCAGGATTGGGTCGGCGTTACCTGCGAAGACCATATCCTGGCCTATTGTTTCCAGCAGAGTCAAGCCGGCGCCACCTCTATCCTGAAGCTGAAGCTCAAAGCCCCCTGCGCTGCCGAGTCCGGTTATCGGGGGAGGGCGAAATGCAAAGCACGTTCCTTCCTGAATGGCTGACAGTTGCCCCTGGACGTTTTCCATAATCTCCCCGATTTGGCCGGCACGACCGGTGCGCTCTTCCCAGGGATCGAGCGTTACAAAGCAGCATCCTGTATTGTTTATGTTAAGGGAATCGATCAGTGAAAACCCCCCTATGGTAATCACATCGGAGACGCCGGGTGTGTCTTTGCATATTTGATTGATTTTGTCCATCACCTGTTTCGTTCGGTCGAGTGTGGCGCCGTCGGGGAGCTGGGCCTGTATGAAGAAATAGCCCTGGTCTTCATCCGGGATAAATCCGGTCGGTACGGCGTCAAAACCGTAAACGATAAGGACCAGCAGGACAACGAAGATTGACATGGGAAGCGCCGTTCGGCGTACGAGCTGCTTGACGATGCGCACGTATGCTGCGGTTGACTTATCGAACATACGGTTGAAACGGTCGAACAGCCAGCCTCTCTTTTTCTTTGTCGGTCTGAGCAATATCCCGCACAAGGCAGGGCTCAGCGTCAGGGCGTTTATGGAGGAAAAGACGGTGGCGGTTGCAATTGTCAGGGCGAACTGCTTGTAGAGTCTTCCGGTAATACCGCCTATCATCGCGGTGGGCACAAAAACGGCCAGCAGAACAAGTGTTGTGGCAACGACGGGGCCGGAGATTTGCTCCATGGCTTTGGCGGCGGCCTGTTTGGCGGGCAGGTGTTCTTCGTCAATGATCCGCATGGTGTTTTCCACAACCACAATTGCGTCATCAACCACAATTCCGATAGCCAGGACCAGGCCGAAGAGGGTCAAAGTGTTGATCGACAACCCCAGCGCCATCATTACGGCGAAGGTTGCCGTCAGTGAGACCGGGATCGTGATCGCCGGAATCAGCGTTGTTCGAAAATCCTGCAGGAATATGTAGACGGTAAGAATTACCAGGGCGACGGCAATGAATAAAGTGGTAATAACCTCCTTGATGGATTCGGTAATAAACCGCGTGGGATCGTAGGCTATAACGTATTGCAGTCCCGGCGGGAAACTCTCGGCGAGCCTGTCCATCTCGGCTCGGATTCCTTTGGCAACAGCCAATGCGTTTGCGCCCGGCAATTGATATACGCCGATTGCTATTGAAGGGGCGTTGTTCAACTGCGCGTAGGTGGTATAGGATTGTGCTCCCAGCTCGACCCTGGCGACGTCTTTTACGCGCAGGATTCTTCCGCCGGGATCGGTCTTTATTATGATGTCGGCAAACTGCTCGACATCGACGAGTCGTCCGAGAGTGTTGACGTTGTATTGAAACACCTGTCCCTCGGGAGCGGGAGGGGCGCCTATCTGGCCGGCGGCGACCTGGATATTCTGTTCGGCGATCGCCGCGACAACTTCATTTGTGGTCAGTCCGCGGGATTTGAGCTTGTGCGGGTCAAGCCAGATGCGCATACCAAAATCCTTGGCGCCGAAAAGTTCGACGTCGCCGACGCCGTGTACGCGTTTGAGCACTTCTTTGATGTATATATTGATGTAGTTGCTGATGTATATGTCGTCAAATTGCCCCTCGGGCGCAAACAGGTTGACCACGAGGGAAAGGTTTGTGGATTGTTTTTTTGTGGTCAGGCCTTCTTTTTTCACCTCTTCGGGCATCTTCGGTTCGCCGATTGTTACACGGTTTTGAACCAGCACCGTCGCCATATCTATGTCTGTGCCGACTTCAAAGGTGATAATTATGTCCATTTGTCCGTCGCTGGTACTCTTTGAGAGCATGTAGATCATGTCTTCTACGCCATTTATCTCCTCTTCGAGCGGCGATGCGACGGTATCGGCTGTAACCTGGGCGCTGGCGCCGCGGTAAGTTGTCGAGACTTTTACGGTTGGCGGAGTGATGTCGGGTGTCTGCTCTATGGGCAGCAGGGGGATGGTGATGGCGCCTATCAGGACCAGTATAATGGACACCACGCCGGCGAATACCGGCCGATTGATAAAGAAACGACTAAACATAAACGCTATCTCCGTTTGCCCATGTTGACACAGGATCACTCCGTATCATGTGAGGCGATTGCCTGGCGCATTTTCTCCTGGCATTGGCGGCATATGGTGTCATCATGGCCGTTGTTCCATTTCACAGGCAATCCCGGCCTTGCGCGCAACAAGCCCTCTGTTATGTAAAGCTCACCCGGTTCGATGCCTTGCTCGATTACGCGCTCGCCTTCGACGAGTGCGCCGATTTGGACGGGGCGCTGCTCGACTATGTGATCGGCGCCGACGACCAACAGATACTTGCCGCCGATATCGGTACCCAAAGCATTTTCTGCGACCAGCACGGCGTCTTTTTTGATTCCCGCCGGCAGGCGCACCCTGACAAACATACCGGGCAGCAGCACTTCATTCTTATTGTCGATTACACCACGAACACTGATCGTTCCGGTGCTCGGGTCAACGACATTATCAATGTAGTCCAATTCACCTTCATAGGGATAATCATCTTTGCTGGAGACCCCCACAGAGAATTCATAGTGCTCCTCTTTTACATGTTCATACCCCTGTTCGGCCCGTTTGGAAAGTCGTTGGAGAACGATTCGCTCACTTACATTGAAGTAGACATGGATCGGATCCATGGCAACTACGGTGGTTAGCAGGGTTTTTTCTCCTGCGCCGACAAGATTTCCGGCGTCAACCAGGTTCCTGCTGACGCGTCCGTCGATGGGGGTGAGAACCTTAGTGTAGCTAAGCTGCAGCTCGGCTTCGGTGAGGGTCGCTTCGGAAGCTTTGACTGCGGCTTTGGCTTTGTCTCGCTGCGCTCTTTTTGAAGTTACTTCCTGTTCGCTGACGGCCTGAGCCTTGATGGCCAGTTCGACACGTTGAAGCTCCGACTCCGCTTTTTCGGCTTCGGCAACGGCTGCCCTTAGTTTGGCTTCGGCCTGGTCCCTTTGGGCCTGATAACGCTCGGGTTCGACAATGAACAAGACATCGCCCCTTTTGACATCGGCACTGGGTTCAAACTCGACGCTTTCGAGAAAGCCTTCCAGCCGGGTGCGGATTTGGACCGATGCGACAGAGTCGGTCGTTCCGGTGAAATAATCGTAATTGGTTACATCCTTTACCATGGGCTCGGCGACGGTGACCACGGGCGGCTCGACGGGAGGCTCTTCGACGAGACGGCCGGAGACCAGCTTCCAGATCAGGGCGACAACTACGGCGACACACAGGACGGTCATCAACCATGATTTAATTGGCAGTTTTTCCATTACATTTGCTCCTGTTGCAGCGTCCACCCGCCGCCTAATGCGCGGTAGATGTTGATCAGGTTTGTGGTTACGGTTCCCCGGCTGCTTTCAAATTCATCCTGCTGTTCGAAGAGGGAACGCTCCATATCGAGCACATTCTGGAAATCCACGAGTCCGGTGCGGTAGAGCGTTGTTACCAGGTCTACGGACTCTCTTGCGGCGACGACCGAATCATGCAGTTTGTCGCGGCGCTCGCATTCCTGGACATAGGCCACCATGCTGTTTTCCACGTCTTCAAGAGCCTCGAGGACGGTCTGCCTGTAATCAAAATACGCTTCGTCGGCGACGGCCTCTTCGAATCTTATATTGCTGCGAATGCGGTCGCCGTCGAAAATATTCCAACTGAAAGACGGGCCGTAAGACCATGAGATATTGCCGGCTCTGAAGATGCCCGAAAAACTGCCTCTGGCGGATTCGAACAGAAAATCTCCGAACAGGGTAAACTGCGGGTAAAGAAGGGCGGTCGCGACTCCTATTTGTTCTGTTTGGGAGGCAAGGCGGCGCTCGGCACTGCGGATGTCCGGTCTTTGCCGAATCAAATCCGCCGGAACGCCAACGCCGATATCGTTGGGAGGTTTGGGGATCGACCGAATATCACTCAGCTCTTCGTAAAGTGCGCCGGGGTTGTGTCCAATAAGAACTCCCAGGCGATGGACCGTCTGCTTTAGAGTTTCTTTCAGTCGGGGTATGCTGGACTCTGTTCTGGCCAGGTTGAGTTCGGCCTGTCGAACGTCCAACTGGGGAACCAGGCCGGCCTTGAACCTTTCTTCTGTGAGCAGCAGCGTTGCCTCCTGTCTCTTGACGTTTTCCTCTGCAAATTGAATCCTGGCCTGAAGCGTGCGTACCTGCACATAGTTTATCGCCACATCGGCGTACAATACGACCAGTACGTCACGAAGATCCTCGAAAGCCGCCTCGAGGCTGTAATCGGCTGAGGCGACATTGCGGCGGATGCGGCCCCACAGATCGATTTCCCAGGATGCGATTCCACCGGCCGCATAAAAGTTGTCGGTACGATCCAGCCCGGGAGTCGTTAGAGGCGAAATACCCTCACTAATCCGAGCACGAGTGTATGAACCGACTGCATCTATGTCGGGCACTCGTTCACCGGCTGCTATTGCACGCAGCGACCGCGACTGCATGACACGGGCCTGAGCCTGTTTGACGTCAAAATTGGCTTGCCAGGCTCGTTCTATCAAATCATTGAGCAATGGATCATCGAGCCAGGTCCACCATGTCTGCAAGTCGGCGTGTCCGGTGCGAAGGCCTCGTACGGCTTTCTGGCGCCAGGCATCAGGCGCCGCCGGATCAGGTCTGATATAATCAGGACCGACCGTGCAGCCCTGGCATACGAGAAATACCAATATCGCCCGGAAAATCACCCGCCTGGGTGCTGCCCCCATAGTCTTGCCCCCGGTTTGTCGAAAACGGCATCAGCTTCGAACGGTCAGCGGTGGGCTGCGAGCCCATGCTACAAACTTCGAGCAAGCTGATAATCTCTGCTCTGGGGACATTTGTCGGCACTATCGGTCGCCGACTTCAAGAGTAGAGACGGATTGTTGCCGCCTTTGATGAGCTTGTCGAAGAGGCATTCCTTCTGCTCGTCGGTCCACTCGAGATTCCGCAGCACGATCTGCCGTCCCATGGAAATGACAATGAAGGCGAAGAGGACAACAACCGCAGTCTTACGGGCAATTCCAATCGACTCATAAAAACTTGTTGACATAAGCAGTCTTTTTGTTTACCATGATCTTGTGAAATGGAAGAGGGGATAGCACATTCGAGGCAGTGAGTGAGGTTTGCTTGGGGTTGGAGGCGGTTTGCAGTCCCTTTCATGAGATTTTTTGTAACATTTTCAGCAATGATGCGTCTTGGACAGTAGACATGAGCAGAACGCAAAACAAAGGAGAAGAAATGTGGGAGAGTGAGCGACGTTTACTGGCTGGTGTATGTTTTTTATGTTTAGTTGGGTCGGTCTTTGGGGAGAGACTGCTCTACGACAATTCCACGGGCACGGGCAGTTATTACGTTGGGCCGACAGCCGATACGGAAGTGCTGGACTTTGGTACCTCCAGCGGAGGCAAAGTGGGGCGGTTTGTTTTTGGGTATGCCACGACCGCCTGGAATCCCGCCTCGGTCACGATTACATTCTATCGCTATACGAGTGAGGGCTACTATCCCGGTTCATTTGTACGATCATTTACGGTGAGCGGCCTGGAGGGCTCTTCGTTTGGGGAGGCTTTTTATAAGGAAGTGACTATTCCAAAAGATCAGCAATTTGAATTATTTAACGGCGAGTTTGGGTATTCGTTTGCATTTCAGGACGGGTCGACGGGGCCTTTGCTGGCGTCCGGCGGATCGGGCAACAGGAATGTGTTTTTCGAGTTTGATTCCTGGCTCGACATGTGGTTTTCAATCTGGTTCGAGGGCAATCCGTGGGCGGGCTTTTACATGCAGGTGTACGAAGCCGAAGATGATCCCGCCGCCGACCCTAACGGTTGCACGATTAGCGGATATAAATTTCACGATGAAAACGCCAACGGCAACTGGGACGACGGGGAAGAGACGTTGTCCGGCTGGGAGTTCTACATCGATCTTAACGAGAACGGCCAGTACGATCCGGCTGAGCCCAACGCGTTGAGCGACCCTAACGGCCTGTTTGAATTCGAAGGGGTCTCGGCGCCGGGTACATACACGCTGGGTGAGGTGCAGCGAGATGGCTGGTTCCAGACGTATCCTGGGGGATTGACATATCAGATCGCCGCCGAACCCAACAATATTTATGCCGGTTATCACTTCGGGAATACGACGGCGCTGCCGGTGTTTACGATTTCCGGTTTCGCCAGAACTTACCCGCACGATGAGCCTTTGGGCGGTGTCACCATCGAGGTGTTCAATGAGCCTCATATCGCAACCGGTATCCAGGCGGTAACCGATGAGAACGGCTATTATGAGCTTACTTTGACAGGGCCATGGAGCGGTACGCTTGAGACAACCAAAGAGGGATGGATACAGTGGAACTGGTCGACGGTGTATAGAGATATCATTACCGATCAAACGGTGAACTTTGATATGAAGCCCGATTTCTGCCGTGCTCGGAATACGATGCAGGCGATGGCGGATCTGAGCGTCTATTTGAACGGTGAATCCGTTTCGTACTACTCTTGGTCATCTTACGGCTACCATGAATCGCTGGCGTCGATCATCGGGCTGGAAAAGGGCAGCACCTATAAGATCACCGCCGGTCATTCACACAATAAATCCGCCGTATGGGTCGATTGGGATAATGATTTTGTTTTCGAGGAAAGTGAACGAACCGATTTGGCCTATAACAATGCTCATGAGCATCCCTTTGACAACGTAACGGTGTGGGGTGCGGGGGATATCGGATTTGTCTCCGTACCGCACGACGCCCATGAAGGTTTGGTGACCGCGCGAATCCGCGCCTTCGAATACCCGACCGATGAAGTGGCCCCGTGCGGTCCCGTGGAAGGTTCGGCGACGATCGATTTCACGATTGACGTGAGGGCCTTGGGCTTCCAGGAACCGACCTATGGCGGTGGGCTGGGAACGGCTGAATCGCCATGCCTGATCGACACGGCCGAGCACTTGCAGATGCTCGGCGAAAATCCACAGCACTGGAGCCGGCACTTCAGACTGACGGCTGATATCGACATGTTGCAGTTTACCGGCGATGCATTCAGTATCATTGGCAATTATATCCAGCCCTTTACAGGAACGTTTGACGGAAACGACCATATCGTCTCAAACTTCACTTACCACAGCGAGGAAGACTCGCGCATAGGCATCTTCGGTAATGTGGCCGCGCCGGCGGTGATAGAGAATCTTCATCTGCTTGATCCCGATGTAGTTATTGACGCGGGCAGGGCATGGGAGGGCGGCCAGGCGGTCGGCGCGATTGTGGGCCTGCTGAATGAAGGCGCTACCATTGGCAACTGCTCGGTCGAAGGCGGATTGGTCGCGGGCATCTACGCGGTG
>SDBV01002684.1_pt1 | contig 26587 bp, 22 predicted proteins | sample 2277081 | NCBI WGS metagenome assembly SDBV01 (sample SAMN10402039, study PRJNA504765) | marine sediment metagenome | isolation source: marine sediment core GS10_PC15, 223 cmbsf | place: Arctic Ocean: Southern Knipovich Ridge | collected 2010 | reverse complement strand
GAGTTGAAGCACGGAACGATAGCTCTTGTAAGTCGTGGTACTCCTTGCATTGTATTTGCCCCAGACGATGAAACTTATGAAGCGATTGTCTCCAATGCAATGGAGATAAAATCTCGTGGTGGTTTGATCATCGGGGTGAGTCCAAAAAATGCTGAAGTATATGATCATTGGATAAAGGTAAACGACGTTGGTAATGTAAACTTTATAGCGATGGTAGTACCAGCCCAACTATTGGGTTACTTTTTGGCGTTGGAGAAAGGTTTGGATCCCGATAAACCAAGAAATTTAGCAAAATCAGTAACGGTAAAATAAGTTGAGAAGTGCCAACTTTCTCGGTTTGCGACCACTCTGTGGGCTAAAGCCCCGCAATTTAGCTAAAGCAGTGACTGCGAAATAATTCCCTAATCCTTTAATTTTTCGGTAGTGTCGAAAAATTTGTACGGTTTTTCTTTGCTTTCGATGACATAGATTTTGTCCTCCAGTATATCAAAATTTGCTCTAAAATACAGGTTAAAAATTATACGAAAAGTGTTTACCGGAGAAATTTCAGGATATAAACCCCTTTTATTTTTAGACGGTAAATAGATTGCATTTAGTATACTAGTTTTTTCCTTTAGCGAGTTTATATCAGATTTCTGCCATTGTTTCTCCAGATTCCCTTTAATAGGGTCCGGCCCTTCGTCGGCCTGGAGGATAATAATCGCCGAGCCCCCTGAGGCTGAAAAAATATTATCAACGACCTCTTGGATTTTTTTGTTCGTACAGTCAAGTTGGTTTAGGTAGTTTTCTTTGTTAGATTTACTTTTAGCTTCCTTTTCAACCACACTATTACAATCTTTATCTAGAACATAAGGGAAGTGAGGAGCAAGAAGGTGGGCAAATACAAACTTTGGGCTACTTTTTTCTTTTGCAATTTTGTTTATTGTTTCAAACTGAAAAAGAATTCCTTCACGATGGTTATCTCGACCATAAAGCGGTTGAGATCCCCCTCCTTTAGAATTTTTTGTGAGAAATTGAGCAAGGAGTGTGGTCCCGACAAATTTCGTTGAGAATTCATCAAGGTCCAAACCCTTAAATTTTAACGGGTTATAAAAATAGTTTTTATCGGCGTTTTCATTCATTCTTGTTGGTTCCCACCAACTTCCCACATGAATATACTTATAACCTTGAGATTTTAGTAGTTGGCCTACTTTGTGGTTATTTAATAGATAATAGGCAGATGATTCATCGCTTGAATCTTCACCAATTCTATCGCTCAAGTAGTTCACGTACTCCATATTTAGTGAGGAGCCAAGAGACAGGAAAGTTCTTGGGTAATTTGCGTGGGATTGTTCAGCTACAAAAAAGCCTTTACTGGTTAAAAATTCCTTAAATTCTCCCAAGTCGTGATCATATTTTTTCTCAATAGTGTTGAAAGACGCGTACCTATCAAAAATTAAGTAATAAATGTTTGGCGGGTTTTCGGGTGTAGTCAAATTCTCTTCGATTTGTATTTTCTGATCCTTTTCAAATAATCTTGATATTCTGTTATTGGATACTTCAAAAGAAACAATATTTACTAGAGAAAAAATTACAAGGGCCAGGGAGGTGATGTTTAAAAAGTTATTTAATTGAGAAAGATTTTTTTTGGTCCTGATCAATAAATAAATACCAATAGCAAAAAACAGGATCCATATGGTTAGTAAGATTTGTCCGCCTAAGTTTGAAAAAGTTTTTACATGACCAAAGGAAAAGAAGAGAATTAAAAAAAGCGAAACAATAAGAGCAGATTTAAAAATATTTTTTAATAAAACATAGATAATTACCAAAGAAAAAAAGGTTAATGCTAATGATATAAAGAGCGGTTTAGTCAAAACAGTCAAAAATACTTCTTCAATATTATTTGAATAGAAAAAGAGAATGGGGAAAACCGCTAAAAACAGGGTATGAAAGGGTAAATGGAGAATCTGAGTTTTGGGATTGGGTTTTTTAGAATTTTTTTTTGCCATCTCAAACTTTTCCCTTTTTAACCATCAAGTAAAGAGTACGCTTCGAACCTTTTATAGACTCAGATTTTTTTATTATGAAATACTTTTCAAATTCTTTCTCGAAACCCTCTTTTGTATAATCAGGGAATATATCTTCTCTGGTTGCGAGAAGTTTTTGAACTTGGGAATCCTTTTTTGGTATGAATTCAATAATGAGATGTTTACCAAGACTAGAAAAAAATTCGGCCAGTTTTTCTAGTGGTACGTTGTTGGATATTGCTAGATGGTGGATAAGAGCTAGAGCCAGTATGGTATCTGTTGGTCCTCTGGATATAAAGGAATCTCTTTCAATGTTTTCCCAGCCAATGCCGGGACTAGGGTTGGTAAGATCGATCAAAAGGGGAAGGATGTTTTTTTCACCCTTTTCCACAATTGTTCGATAATTTATTTCTATGGCGGCGGGATCGATGTCAGAGCTAACGGTAAAAATACCTTTGTTCGAAGCAATTCGGCTGAAAAGCCCGGTATTTCCGCCTAGATCCCAGACGGTTTTGGGTTTTACAACAGAGAGAAATTTTTCTACCAAATTTGCTTTGTAACGAAGAGATGCTGGTAAATAGTTCAAATTACCCTCATAATAATCTCCCCACTCGGTTCCTTTTGGGTTCCATTTGAGCCCCTTTACCGCTCCTTCTAGGCTATCAATTAGACCAAGCATAGATCTTTTTGATAATTTAATATTCTTGGTTTGGATTTTTTCGCCTTTATCTGCATGTCTTTTTTGGCTAGATGCATGAAGGTGAAGATGGATAAGTAGTCCGGGTTTTAGTTTTGTTTTTAGGGGTAGAAGTTTACTTGTTAAAGGTAAAGGAATTCCGTCTATATTTACTCGGGAAAGTTTATTCAAATCTATATCTACGTAACTCATTAGTGCAAGCGGGGCTAGAAAATGCTGGCAAAACTGTTTGTAAGCCACCCATGGTTTTTCCTCGTATTTCTCAAAAGATAAAGTATCTATGAGAATGGGTTTACCATCCAGAAACTGAATATTGTAGGCACTTGCATCTTTTAGACTCATTCCATGATCAATTGCTATTTTGTTAATATTTAGGGTAAGAAGAGCTGCATCCTTCAGTTGGCTAAAGCACCATTCGTATGGATAGGAGATGAAAGGAATTTTTTTTGGTTGGATTACTTTATAGGCTTCACTTGTAATCGTGTCTTTCTGGTCTGTTTCTTTATGAGGTATAAGTAAATCTTCATCTACCAGTTTTTTGTATAGTCCGGACGAATTCAGAAGGTCGAAATTTTCCTTGAAAGATTTATTTATTTGTCGGTAAAGGATTCCTTCTTTTTGGAATAAAAATCCACTGGGGTCGCGAAAAGAGGCTCCGAGTCTATTTTCGAATCTGTGAGTACCTCGGGATTTGAAAACGTCACTCGACTTTTGGAGGGTGTCATCTTTGGCCATTACTACGCTTTACAGAGTTGGCAGTTTTTTTGTTCTTAGACAGTATATTTGAGAAAAAAGTGGTTATATTTCCCCAGAACGTTTTTATTGCAAACAGACCTCCTAGAGCACCAGCCGCAACAACCTGCAATATAAAGCTTCCAGTTCCCGGGTCCAGATAAGCATGCGCATTCTTAGTTGAGAAAGATAAAAATAAAATAACTAAAAGGAGAAGACTGGTCTTATTTAATTTTTTTAGAGCGTTCATGTGTTGTAGAGTATAACGTAGAAAAAAAGGGTTTACAAGAATCACCCCATAAATTATATGATTTATGGTACTATATTGATCCTGCAAATATTTTTAGTTCTATTTAAAAGTATAGGAGCAATAATTTTGTGAAAGGGATAATATTAGCTGGGGGTTTAGGTACAAGACTCTATCCCCTTACATACGCAACAAATAAACACTTATTGCCAGTATATGATAAGCCAATGGTTTATTATCCTATACAAACTCTTGTAAAGGCAGGGATAAAAAATATCATGGTAGTTACCGGAGGCCCTCACGCTGGAGATTTCCTAAGGGTGTTAAAAAACGGTAAGGATTTTGGCGTGGATCATCTTGAATATGCCTATCAAGAGGATGGTGAAGGTGGTATAGCAGATGCTCTGAAGCTGAGTCAAGGTTTTGCTGATGACGGACCAATAACCGTTATTCTGGGTGATAACTGTACTGATGCTGATATTTCACAAAGTGTAAATAATTTCAAAGATGGCGCAACGATTTTCTTGAAGGAGGTCCCAGACCCAGAGCGATTTGGGGTGCCGGTTTTCGACAGTAGTAATAAAAGAATCGTTAGAATTGATGAAAAGCCAAAGAACCCTAAGTCGAATTATGCTGTGACCGGGTTGTATGTTTACGACAGTAAAGTTTTCGATTATATTGATAAAATTAAACCTTCAAAAAGAGGCCAATTAGAAATAACAGATGTAAACAATTTATATTTAAAATCAGGAGGATTGAATTCGGCTGTTCTTCGCGGTTTTTGGAGTGATGCTGGAACAGTAGAAAGTCTTTATCGAACAAATGTTTACTGGGCAAGGAAAAATTTGGGTACCAAAGAAAAGGATCTTGCCACTTTCGATATTAGTTAGATGGAGAAAATTAAAATTCAAGGAGTAAAAATAAAAAAATTAAAGCTTATCCCTGATGAACGAGGTTTTTTAATGGAGATGCTTCGGGACGATGACCCAATTTTCCAAAAATTTGGTCAAGTCTATATAACCGGGGCCCAAAAAGGAATAGCCAAGGCGTGGCATTATCATAAGAAACAAACAGATAATTTTGTTTGTGTGGATGGTAAAGCGTTGGTACCATTAGTAGACTTTAGGAAATATTCACCTACTTACAAAGTAGCCCAAGAATTTATTCTTGAAGCACCACCACAGGGCAAAGAGCCAATCTTGCTTCAGATTCCTCCTTTTGTTCTACATGGATTTACCACGTACAAATGTGATTCCACAAAAATAGTAAATATTTCTACCCTACATTACGAATATGACAAACCGGATGAGTTTAGACTACCTTGGGATTCCGCCAAAGCTCCCTATAATTGGCCAAAGGAAGTAAAAACAGGAGGTTAGCAATGAATATTTTAGTTACCGGTGGTGCTGGTTTTATGGGCAGTGATTTTACCCGTTACTGGGTAAGAAATTATCCGGATGATGCCGTAATAGTTTTGGACAAGCTTACTTACGCAGGTAACTTAGAAAACCTAAAATCACTAGTGGGCGCAGAAAATTTTAAATTTATTAAGGGAGATATATGCGATGAAAAAAGGGTAGATGAAATAATGAAAGGGATTGATACGGTTGTTCATTTTGCGGCCGAATCCCATGTTGACCGTTCAATCCTGGATTCTGCTCCCTTTATTCATACTAACGTAGTTGGTACCCATAACTTGTTAAAAATAGCCTTAAAGCATAAAGTAAAAAGATTTCACCACATTTCAACTGACGAAGTTTTTGGTTCCTTGCCTCTGCATTCGAAAGAAAAGTTTACCGAAAGTACTTCCTACACACCAAGCAGCCCTTATTCTGCCTCCAAAGCAGCGGCCGACCATTTGGTAAGAGCTTTTTATAAAACATATGGATTAGCTGTAACCATAAGTAATTCTTCCAATAATTTTGGTCCGTATCAATCCCCAGAAAAATTTATCCCCCTAACCATAACCAACGCTTTGGAAAATAAAGAAATACCAATCTATGGCGACGGGTTGTATGTCCGAGATTGGTTGCATGTTTACGATCATACATCAGCGGTAGAAGCAATTTTAACTAGTAACAAAATTGGTGAAACTTACTTACTTTCATCTGACAACGAACTCTCTAATGCCCAAGTCGTGAAGATGGTGTTAACAATCTTAAAAAAGGATCAAAGCTTAATTAAACACGTGAAAGACCGACCAGCACATGATCGAAGATATGCCTTGGATGGCAGCAAAATCAAAAAACAGCTTGGTTGGAAACCAAAATGGAACAATTTCAATAGAGCATTGGAACATACAGTAAAATGGTATAAAGAAAATACCGATTGGCTACAGCGAGTGAAAAACAAGGAGTACTTGGATTATTACGAAAAACAATATGTCAAAAGATGAGCGAAAAGTCGTAATTACTGGGGCAAATGGTCAATTGGGTCAGGAAGTGGTTAGAGTTTTCCAAACAAATTGGGTTGTAGTTCCTACCGATACCAATAATTTGGATATTACAGATAAGCATAAACTCGAAGAATTTATGGCGAGAGAAAAACCTGATTTGGTTATTCACTGTGCCGCTTGGACTAATGTTGACGCTGCTACCCAAAACCCTGAAGGAGCACTGAGAGTAAATGCTGGTGGTACCAAAAACATTTGTGAAGCGGTAAAAAAGGTAAATGCGAAGGTAGTATATATATCAACAAATGAAGTATTTGACGGAAAAAATAAAATTCCGTATAAAGAGGGTGACCAAACAAACCCCATTAATGCATACAGCAAGTCGAAATTGAAAGGAGAGCACTATTGTCAAGAAATCCTAGGGGGTGCATGTATTATAGTTCGATCCTCATGGCTTTATGGCCCTGCTTCAAATAATAATTTCCCAAATAAGATTTTGAAAAAAGCGAAGGAGCAAGGGTTCTTAAAAGTTGTGGATGATGAAATCGCTGTGCCGACTTACACCCCGGATTTAGCAGACGCGGTAAAAAAGTTAGTAGAAAAAAAGGGGAGGGGAGTTTTTCACTTAGTGAACGAAGGACAAGCTTCGAGGTACGACTGGGCAAGAGAAATTCTAAAAGTAAGAAAACTAAAAATACCTCTTTTACCCGTAAAATTAATTGATTTTCAAAGAACCTCATCCCCGTCCGAATATTCAGCCCTTGCTAATATAAAAGCAAAGAGTATGGGAATAGTCTTGCGCGATTGGCAGTTGGCAAATAAAGAGTACCTACAAAAAAATTAATAGAACGTGTAAGATTTGGATAGATGTGAAGGCAAAAAAATATTTACCAATCATATTTTTATTAATCTTTGTTTTCCTAATAGTTGGGTCTCTTCTATTATTGTTCCTTTTTAATCCTGAAAAGCAAATAAAAATAAACGCCGAGAGTTTTAATGTGTCGGTGGACAAAAAAGAAGTTGCAAAACTACTTGGTAACGCCTTTGCTTTTAAAGGGAGCACCAAAATCTTGGGGGTGCAGACTCCAATCAAAGTCGAAAAAAAGGGATTGATAAAAAATACCGATTTTTCCTTCAACGCTATTGCCACGTCATGGAGTGCTTTTACGCCAAGCGGCGCAGAGATTATTATCCAGGTGAGAACCAGTAATGATGGGGTAAGTTGGACTAGTTGGAGAACTATTGAAGAAGATGAAGATGGTGATGCAAAAGACGACATTACCCCAACCGAGACTTATGGTAGGCTTGTTGTTGCTTCCGGTGCCTATATTCAGGAAAGAATAATTTTTAAAACAGATAGTCTAGAAAAAATACCAGAATTAAAAAACCTCAAGCTTACTTATATCGATAGTAAAGAGAAACATAATTTACTAGAGCGGGTTTTGAAAAGAATTGAGCTGCGAGCAAAAGAAGTCTTTGCTGCAGCGGACGTGCCCAAGCGTCCGACAGATACACCGAGTATTTGTTCTCGGTCTTGTTGGGGAGCAGATGAGTCGCTTCGTACTTGGAATCCTTATTATGCGCCTTTGAAGAAAATGGTAGTTCATCATACCGTTACTTCAAATAATGATCCAAACCCAAAGGCTACAATTCGTGCTATTTATTATTTTCACGCTGTGACGAGAGGTTGGGGCGATATCGGTTACAATTTTCTAGTCGATCAAAACAACGGTACCATATACGAGGGGAGATACGGTGGAGATACTGTTATAGGCGCCCATGCTAGAGGTTACAATACAGGAAGCGTAGGGGTAGGTGTGCTGGGAGATTTTCGTTATGTGGGGGTGAACAATAAAGTAAGAAACGCCCTGCATAAGATCACAGTTTGGAAATTTTATAATCACAAAATAGACCCTGATAAGTCTACCTCTTTTGGTAATCCAAAGAGAACCCTTCCCAGTGTTTTTTACCACGGTCAGGTTGGGAATACTGCCTGTGCAGGAACTTATCTGAACCGCTTTGTACCGTCAATTAAAAAAATGGCTCATTATATGCCTCAACAAATAGTTTTGCGGGATTCTTCAGGAACACGAAGAATTGAAGGAAACAATGATAAAACGGTATCCGATCTATTAAATGAATACAAAAATAAAGGTATAGGGGCACCAAATTATATAAGGAAGGTTTCTGCCTTCCCCACGGATGGCACAACCTTACCGGACGACCCAAATTATTCATCCCAATGGGATCTCGCAAAATTAGACGCGTTGAGCGTTTGGAAGGAAACAACAGGGGGCTCCTCCACTATTAAGGTAGCTATTATAGACACGGGGGTTGCTTATGAGGATTATGATCCTGCTGGTCCCGAAAAATATACTCAGGGACCAGATTTTGCCGCCACCAATTTTGTCCCCGGTTTTGATTATATAAACAACGACACCCATCCAAATGACGATCATGGTCACGGTACAGTTGTTGCTTCTGTTATTGCTGAATCTACCAACAATTCTTTAGGGTCAGCCTCTCTTGCTTATAACGTCTCGATTATGCCAATTAAAGTTTGTGACAAGGATGGCTGGTGTGTGGATGATGATATTGCAGACGGTATTGATTTTGCGCGTAACAATGGGGTGAAAGTAATAAATATATCGTTGGGTGGAGACGATTATTCAGAGGTAATTCAGTCAGCAATTGACGAGGCTTGGAACAGCGGTATTGTGATTGTGGTGGCTACGGGAAACGATAGTACAAATGTAGTTTCTTATCCCGCTCGTGGAAATCATGTAGTTGGTGTTGGTGCTCTGACTAGTTCGGACACGCGAGCTTCCTATTCAAATTATGGATCGGGTTTGGATCTTATGGCTCCTGGTGGTGATGCAGGTGGAAGTTCGGGGGATCTACTTTATCAAAAAGTCTCCTGCACCGCCGCTTTAGACTGCACCAGCTTTAGTTATAGTCGCGTGGCCGGCACTTCTTTGTCCACCGCTTTGGTTTCAGCATCGGCAGCGTTGGTTGTAAGTAAAGGGACAGTATGGCCCGCTTCTGTTGAAAGATTTTTAAAGCTGAAAGCACTAGATCTAGGATCAACTGGCCCAGATAGTACTTTCGGTTGGGGTATGGTACATCCATTTGATGCGTTTACACTTTCTTCGGGAGATAAACCACACCCCAATGGTGTTTTGATTACGACAAATAAAAGTGTGAAAGTTTATTTGATAGAAAACGACCAAAAGAGATGGATTCCCAACCGTAATCTTTTCGCAAGAAGGTTTAGATGGGGAAATGTTACTACAGTATCGTCTTTTGAAGAAAATTCTTATCCAGATGGCACAAATGTTGTATATCCAGATGGTGGCCTACTTCAGGAATCTACAAGTAAAGTTTATGTATTGGAAAACGGTCAAAAGAGGTGGATCACTTCACTTTTGGTCTTTGAAGATTTGGGTTATCAATTCAGCGATGTAATCAAAATATCCGATTCAGAACTCAATGGTTATACAACTGGTGCCAATATAGCATCAAGCACCACGCATCCTGATGGGTCTTTAGTTACCTCAAACTTAACTAATAAAATTTATTTGATTGATTCTGGACAAAAAAGATGGATACTAAGCCGAGGCGTATTTGAATCAAGATATTTCTTCAAGTACGTTTTAGCGATTACCGATTCCAAATTAAACAGCTATACCAACGGTTCGAATGTCAATTATCCTGACGGTTCTTTAGTGAAGGATTTAAGTGACCCAAGTGGAAAAGTTTATATTGTTTCCACTGCTACTGGTTCTTCGACTCAAACAAAACGTCATTTTGTCAGTCGTATAACATTTGAAGGCCTGAGTTTTAAATGGGAAAATGTGAATTCAGACTCCAGCCCCATTATAGGTGTCTTTTCTGATGGTAGTAAGTTGTACTGAATTGCCCAACCTATTTTACAAGTGGTTTTAGTTTTTTGTGTTGTATTTAAAAATTGCGAATTACGAACTATTGTTCAGAAAGTGTTAAAGTTTTATGAAGTTAACTATGATTGGTGCTGGTTACGTTGGTTTTACAACTGCGGCTGTTTTCGCCAAATAATTTTCTATTTCTTTAAATTATCTTGAAAAAGATAGAAACAAAAGTAACAAACCGGTTTTATTTAACTTTTGTAGAAAATTCATAGAGTAGATTATAAAACGCAGAAAATAAGTGACTACAAGAACTACCGCAAGTTCTAAAACGATTGCAAAGTCCTCTTTCGGTGTAGTTTTTGTATCACACTTTCGTGATTATGGTAGAGGTGAGTAAAATATCAGAGTGTAGAAACTTGACTGAATCAGAACCTTAGAATCCAAAAGTTTAGAGAAGAGGCTGGCCTATGATCGGTAGGACCAACCTCCTCTACCTGCACCTAGTGGTTTATGAGGTCCTTAGCAATCTGAGTTATGGCTGGATGGAACGTTTGGCTGATTATGATCTCCTCAGGTTTCATCCATTTCAGAGCGCTAAATTCTTCATTTGGGTTGATAAGCGCGGCTTCGTGGTCAGTGATTTGCAACCTCATCACTATCGCCACCATATGACAGCCGTTATCTTGAGGTGGTTGTGCCCGTCTTCCCCATACATAGGAGTAAGTCTCAAGATAAGTGAATCTTGCAGGACCTATGTCAAGACCGAGTTCACGCTGAGTGTGACGAGCAGCTGCAGTCTCGAAACTTTCTCCAGGGCACATCCGCCCACCTGGGATCCACCAATCCGGTTGTGGCTCATAGTTTCGTCTAGCCAGTAGGACTTCTCCCTTTTCGTTGCGAATCACACAGTCTACACAGGTTACCACAATGTTGTCGAGTACACTAGCGTACCCCACGTTGTTTAGATAAGTCCCACGTGAGGTGAAATCTCCGGTTACGAAGTGCCTGCTATCTCCCATTTGACCCTCTCCTTCTAAAAGTGATTTACGATTGAGTTTTTGGGGGTTAACACTAGATTTATAACCCTATAATAGTACTAAACCTATGTTAGTATGTCAAGTTTATAAAAACTCTGGTGCGCAGGTGCATTTATGTTATAATTCCAACTCAATGAAGGCTTTAATTACAGGAATTTCTGGTTTTGTCGGAACACATCTTTCACACCTATTATTAGAGAAAGGCTTTGAAGTATTTGGTATTGAGCGAAGCAAAGCAAAGACCGACCCAAGTGAAGCACGCATTTTTGAAGGGGATTTATTAGACGAAAGTTTTGTTAAGAAAATTATCTCTGAAGTTAACCCAAGGTATATTTTTCACCTAGCTGCCTTTACCAGTCCTGCTGATAGTTTTTTGAATCCTCGCGAGACACTACTAAATAACATTGGTATAACCGTTAATTTGTTAGAAGCCGCTAGGGGTTATAAAGCAAAAATATTAGTAGTCAGTTCGGCCCATATTTATGGTTTAGTCAAGGAAAACGAAAACCCTGTTAGTGAAAAAACTCCTTTGCGACCAGAAAGTCCCTACGCTGTATCAAAACTCGCTCAAGACTTCTTAGCACTTGCTTATCACAATGCTTACAAAATGCGTATTGTTAGAGTTCGGCCAGCTAATCAAATTGGACCAGGACAAAGACCTGGGATGGTGGTACCGTCTTTTGCTATGCAAATCGCTGAGGCAGAAGCTGGAAAGCGAGAGCCAATACTAAAAGTGGGAAATTTAGAAGCAATCCGTGATTTTACCGATGTAAGAGACATGGTCAAAGCTTATTATCTTGCGATTATGAAGGGGAAAAGTGGAGAAGTATATAATTTAGGTTCTGGTAAGGGGTTGCGTATTCGTGAAATTTTGGATAAACTAATTTCATTTTCAAATATTAAGTTAAAAGTGGAGCAAGATGCAACAAAAAAAAGACCGGTAGATATTCCGAAACTTATTATCGATGCCACAAAGTTTAAAAATTTGACCGGGTGGCACTCGGAAACTCAGATCGACAAATCTTTAGAGGATACTCTAAATTGGTGTAAGGAAAAAGTAAATAATGAATAAAAAGAAAGCAGCAAAGAAAAACGAGAAAACTATTAAGAAAAACAAACAAAAAGTAGCCTTAATTACTGGTATTACAGGCCAAGACGGTTCTTACTTAGCGGAATTTCTACTAAAAAAGGGCTACAAAGTTTATGGTGTTACCCGACGAAGCTCTACTATGAATTTCGGTCGGATACAACACCTTATTGATAAAATTAGTTTGCTCCAAGCTGATTTACTGGATCAGCATTCTTTAACAAATGTCGTTTTTGAAGCACAACCAGACGAAGTGTACAATCTAGCAGCGCAATCTTTTGTACCAACATCCTGGATACAACCAGTACTTACTGGTGAGTTTACTGCTTTGGGGGTAACCCGAATGTTAGAAGCAGTTAGGTTGGCGAAGAAAGATGCCAAATTTTACCAAGCATCCTCTTCAGAAATGTTTGGTGCCACACCAAGCTTTCCTCAGAATGAAAACACACCATTTTATCCCCGGAGTCCGTACGGTATTGCCAAAGTTTATGGCCACTGGGTTACCAAAAATTACCGTGAATCTTACAATATGTTTGCTGTGTCTGGAATTCTGTTTAATCACGAGTCGCCGAAAAGAGGTTTAGAATTTGTAAGTAGAAAAGTGACTAATGGGGTAGCTCGTATCCATTTGGGTAAGCAAAAGGATTTACATTTAGGAAATCTATACGCTAAACGTGACTGGGGGTTTGCCGGGGACTATGTGGAAGCGATGTGGCTCATGTTACAACAAGACAAGCCGCAAGATTTTGTGATTGGAAGCGGTGCTAGCCATTCTGTTAAAAATTTGGTAGAAACAGCCTTTGGGGTAATCGGAGTTAAGGATTGGAAAAAGTATGTGGTGGTTGATCAAAAACTATTTCGGCCCGCCGAGGTAGATAAGTTGATTGCTGATCCTACAAAAGCCAAAAAAGTTCTGGGTTGGAAGCCAAAAACTGGTTTTGAGGACCTAGTTGAGATGATGGTAAAAGCGGATGTGGAGTACGAGAAAAAGACCGCATTATAGGAAGGTGAGGTGAGATTTATGAGAATTACAGTAGTTGGTGCCGGATATGTAGGTTTGTCCACAGGACTTGTACTAGCCTCATTGGGAAATGAGGTTTACTTCGTTGATGTAGAAGAAAAAAAAATCGAGGATTTAAAAAAGGGACTAGTTCCTTTTAAAGAACCGTACGTTAAAGGTTTACTAGAAAAAACTACCAGAAGTGGCAACATCGAATTTTCAAATTTATATTCTACTACTATTCCAAACTCGGATCTTGTATTCATTTGTGTTGGAACCCCTCCAAAGGTGAATGGTGAGGTAGATTTGCGGCAAGTTAAGAAGGCGATTAAAAGTATTGGCGAGTGCCTTAGTAGAAGATTTACCGTAATAGTGGTGAAAAGCACGGTTCCAGTGGGAATGGCAAAGCAGTTGAAGAATACTCTTGCTAAAGCAGGACATAAGAATTTCGCCATCGTTTCAAACCCTGAATTTTTGCGAGAGGGTAGTGCTATTAAGGACAGTCTTACGCCTGACAGGATCGTTATTGGCTCCGATCAATCCAAGGCAGTAAAGGTTTTAATAAAGTTGTACAGGCCAATAATCAAGCAGAAATTTGAAAATATTATCGTAGAGAGATTGCCTAGGGAAATTCCGTTAGTATTAACCAGTAACGAAAGCGCCGAGTTGATTAAATATGCCTCTAACGCTTTTTTAACAACTAAGATCTCGTTTATAAATGAAATAGCGAATATAGCCGAAAACGTTGGTGCTGATATTACTGATGTAGCAAAAGCATTAGGTCTTGATCCACGGATCGGGGATAAGTTCTTAGATGCTGGTATAGGTTGGGGGGGAAGTTGTTTTCCTAAAGACGTGCGTGCCCTTCACCAAATAGCTGGAAATAGTGGTTACATGCCAGTTCTACTTAAATCTGTGATTGAGGTAAATAATGAACAGAGATATAGGTTTTTACAGAAAATTTCAAAAGCCCTTGGGGAAAATATTGAAGGTAAAACCATTGCCGTATTGGGTGTCGCTTTTAAATCAGGAACAGACGATGTTAGAGAATCGCCTGCTATAGAAATAATTAATAAATTATTGGAGCTTGGAGCTAAAATTAAAGCTTATGACCCCTTGGCACTGGAGAATGCAAAGAAAGTTCTAAAAAATAATTCTGATATAACCTTTTGTACCTCACCTTACGATGCTGCCAAGGGTGTTTCTGCTTTAATAATTACTACGGAATGGCCAGAATTCAAAAACCTAAATTTTAGAAGAATAAAATCCCTATTAAAATCACCTATATTAATTGACGGTAGAAATTTAATTGATAAGGATATGGTGAAAAAGCTAGGTTTTAAATACTGGGCAGTAGGTAGAAAATAATCTTAAGTTTCCCCAATTAGATGTATAACTACAAAGAAAAAAATAGGAACAAGAATGATTCAGGTAAAGAATTAAAGCCGTTAGTAGTCTCAGAACACACACTTACTAGAAGAGTCATAAAAGGAAGTTTTTGGAATCTATTGCTGCGTTTCTCTAATAGTGGTCTAGGTCTTCTAAGAACCATAGTTTTGGTTCGATTGATAGCCCCACACGATTTTGGTCTTTTTGGTATTGCCCTGTTGACCCTATCCATAGTAGATACTTTTTCCGAAACAGGATTCAGCCAAGCATTAATCAAAAAAAAAGGGGCTATAGAAGGTTTTTTAGATAGTGTGTGGACAGTCCAAGTTATTAAAGGTTTTATTATAGCAATAGTTTTATTTTTTGCATCCTCTTATGTTGCAGATTTCTTTAATACTGAGCAAGCAGAGCCTATTTTAAAAGTGATTGGACTAGCAATCATTTTTAAAAATTTGACCAACGTCTCGGTTGTTTATTTTGAAAAAGAATTGAAGTTCAATAAATTTTTTGTTTATCAATTTTCGGGAACACTTATTGATGTTACTGTGGCAATAGCATTTGGTATTTTAACACAAAGCGTTTGGGCGCTAGTCTTTGGTTTCATAGCTGGACATTTTGTTAGAATGGTAGCCTCGTACGTTATCGATTACTACAGGCCTAAAATTAAATTTGATTGGGATAAAATAAAGAAGCTTTCAGTTTTTGGTAGATGGGTTTTTGGATCAAGTCTACTTAATTTTCTACTTACGCAAGGCGACGATATATTGGTAGGTAAAGTGCTAGGAGCAACATCACTTGGATTTTACCAAATAGCTTATAAGATATCGAACTTCCCTGCTAATCAAATAAGTAATGTAATATCCCAAGTGCTTTTTCCTGCTTATTCCAAACTACAGGACCGAATCGATAAGCTTAGAGAAGGATATCTAAAGGTAATGCAAATTGTTTTGTTTGTGAGTCTGCCTGTATCTGGGTTTATATTAGTATTTGCTTCAGATTTCACTCGTATTGTTTTGGGAGAGAACTGGATGCCACTTGTTCCTGCTTTGCAGGTACTATCTATATACGGTGGTTTAAGAGCATTGGGTGCTACGACCGGGGCCCTATTTTTAGCCTTGGGTAAACCACAAATACAAACAACTATAAAAGTTTTGCAACTAATTTTATTAGTAATTTTAATTTACCCACTTACCGTTAGATTTGGTATTTTAGGAGCGTCAATTGCTGTAACCTCGTATGCTATAGTATTTAATATCGTCGCTGTTTATATTGCACTTAAATTGATCAATTCCTCGCTTCTTTATCAAATGAAAATGATGGTACCTTCTTTGGTTGGAGTAATACTGTCAATATTTATCATAGGTATTTATAAGTCTTTGCTACCGATTTCGGGATTGTTAAGTTTGATTTCAGCAGGTCTTTTTGCCTTTGCAACTTACTTGTTTGTTTTTTATATTTTGGATAAATTTTTAAGATTTAATACTATTACCTTAATTTTGGAACAAATAGGTAGTTTTACTAATTTACCTGCCAAATTTAGAAATTGAGATGAATCGAACAGAAAGTATAAAACAGATCAAGGAGCAGCGTAGTAGGATAAGTAGCTGGGGTAATATTGTACTTGAAAGACTGCGATTGGTGGAAAAATATGCTGGTAACACAATCCTTGATGTAGGCTGCTCTACTGGATCATATGTGTACTATCTAATTGATAAAGGATATAAAGCGTATGGTTGTGATATTTTGCTTCATGAAGAGTGGAAGGGTAATTTAAGAAAACATTTCAAAATTGGTGATATTGGTGACCTCCCTTATAAAGACAATTCTTTTGAAACTGTAATTGCTTTTGAAGTATTAGAACATATAGAAGATATAGATGGCGCTTTAGAAGGATTGGGTAGAATAAGCAAAAAAAATATTATCATTTCTGTGCCAAATTGCTCGCAGCCTGAAGTTTTTAAATCCTCAGGATTAGCATTTCATCATTGGACGGATAGAACCCACAAGCAATTTTTTACAAAAGATTTACTGGCGCAGGCACTTAAAAGGAATGGTTTTAAGATTTTGGAATTTAAATTAATAAATCCTGTGGTTCCTGAACTTCTAGTAATATCAAGTTTTCGAATCCCAACTAAACTTTCACATTACGTGGCAAAATTTGTAAATTACCTACCTTTTAGAAAAAAATATTACATGTCTTTACTGGTTGCTGCTTCAAAATAAATTAATGAAGAAGAAAATATTAGTTGTCACTCCTACCTATCTACCAATTTTGGGTGGAGCAGAAATAGGAATCTACGAAATATACAAAAGGCTAAGCAAGACTTACGATGTCAGGATACTTACTCCTTTCCAGCCGAGCCATATAATTTCAAACCAAGGCGTATCAGATGAAAAATTAGAAGAAAAAAATTTTGATGTGGTTCGGTTTCACGATTGGTTAAATCTTACAAAAATAAAAGGACAAAGGTTTATTGGAAAGCTGATCCCACCAATAGCACTTTCATATATCTGGGCAATTTATAAGCAAGTAAAAGATTTTCGGCCAGATATAATAAATATGCATTACATCGTTCCTGGTGGTTTTGCGGGATTTTTAGTGGGTAAATTTGTAAAAGTACCGGTAGTAATATCATTAATTGGACGTACTGATGTGTTGGGTAACAGTAATACATATTTTAAGAATCAGCCAAACCACTTTAAGAAAATTATAGACAGTGCATCGTATGTTTTACCAATTTCAAAATATACGATTGGGAGTTATTCAGGGAAAACTCCGGTTGAAGTAGTTCCCTACGGGGTGGAAACTGGTCGCTATGATCTAGACAAAAAGGCAGATGAGATTTTCAAAAAATATAATATGGGTAAGACTAAGACAGTGTTGTTTACACTTCAGAGGTTGGTTAAAGTCAAAAGAGTCGATTTAACTATAAAAACCTTAAAGCATCTCAAAGACAATGGGATAGAAGTAATATTAATGGTTGGTGGCGATGGTCCTGAGGAAAATAACTTGAAGGTTTTGGCGAAAAATCTGGGGTTAGACAAGGATGTTATTTTTGCTGGTTATATCCCAGAAGAAGAGATACCAAAATATTTTGCTGCCGCAGATATATTTGTTTTCACATCGGAGGATGAAACATTTGGTATCGTTTTAGCTCAAGCTATGGCGGCCAGTCTGCCCATAGTCGCAATAGGATCCTCGGCTGTAACAGAAGTAGTTGATAATGGAAAGACAGGTTTAACGGTAAACTCAACTGATCCCAAAGAATTAGCTAAGGCCGTACTAAGGGTAATTAAAGATGCAAACTTAAAGAAAAAATTTTCAGAAAACGGTAGAGAGAAAGCTATTGAATACTACGATTGGAATATCATTGCGTCTAAGTATAATAAAGTGTTCAAGACAATCTTAAATAGTGGGTAGTATGAGAATAAGTTTTATTGAACCACACCTCAAAATATTTGGTGGAATCAGACGGATACTAGAGTTAAGTAATCGGTTGACCAAACTTGGTCACGACGTTACTATTTTTCATTCCGATGGTAGCCCTTGCGATTGGATGGAATGTATTGCTAACATTAAATCCTATAATGACGTCTTAAAGCAAGATCACGAGGTTATTATATTCAACGACCCCAATCCAATTGATTTTAATTTGGTGAGAAAAGCAAACGCAAAGTTAAAGATATTTTACGTTTTGGAATTGTATGAAAAGAATCTTCTAAAATGGTTTGATTTGAGGGTTCATCTTCCTTGGAAGAGAATTATGTTAGTTTTGAAAAGAAGTCTAAATAATGCAGATTTGATCCTTTCAAATGCAAGTTGGGAGAGAGATTGGCTAAAACAGAATTTGAATTTAGACTCAATACTTTTAATCGGTGGAATAAACAGGGAAATGTTTCACCCAGTTAAGGTCAGAAAGAATAACAAAGAGATAAGGATACTTTGTTCTGGCGACCCAAGAGAAAGAAAAGGAACAAAAGATATAAAAAAAGCAATTGAAATAGTTAAAAAAAGTGAACCGAGAGTAGTTTTAGATACCTATTCTGGTAAAGGTATATCTCAGGACAAGATGGCCCGGGTGTATTCTTCTGCGGATATATTTGTTGAAGCTAGTTATTCTGCGGGTTGGAACAACCCTGTAGTCGAGGCGATGGCTTGTAAAGTACCGGTTGTTTGCACCGATATTGGTGGGGTGAGAGACTTCGCTTTTCATGAAAGAACGGCCCTTCTAACCCCGGTTAAGAACCCCCTTGCTATAGCGTCAGCGGTACTTAAACTTATAAGGAGTGAAAAGCTGAGGAATAAACTTAGGGAAAATGCTTATCAGCAAGTACTAAAATTTGACTGGGACGATAGTGCCCTTAAACTTCAGAAAATTATTATTGCTAAACTTAGTAAAGTAAATAAAAATGGGAAAAATTAACTCTTCATATGTGGGTAATAGAGATGATGTACTGCCACTCATACCCGAAAATACAAAAAAAGTTCTTGATGTAGGGTGCAGCACCGGTACTTTAGGAGTGCAAATAAAGAATAAAATTGGAGCACAGGTTGTAGGTATAGAGTTTGACGAGAGGATGGCGAGCGAAGCTAAGAAAAAGATAGATCAGGTTGTAGTTGGGGATCTGGAGGACTTAGACCTCAAAAAATACTTTAAGCCCAAAAGCTTTGATTGTATAATTTTTGCTGATATACTAGAGCATCTTAACGATCCTTGGGGTACATTGGCCAAGTTTACTACTATTTTGGACAATAAAGGGACCATTATTATAAGTATTCCTAATGTGAGACATTTTAGTACTATTTTTAGCCTGGTATTTAACGGGTATTGGCCTTATAGGGAAAGGGGCATACACGATAAGACTCATTTAAGATTTTTTACTTTAGGAAATCTGAAAGAAATGTTTCAAAAAGCGGGTTTAGAGATTATTAGTATCAAAAGAAATTATCGAATTTTAGAAAAGCCACATCGTGCGAATAACGTAGCACGGTTTCTGGCGGCCCCAATTGTTAGGGAGTTTATTACTTATCAATATCTAATTAGCCTCAAAGAGGCTTAAGAAACACAATTATGGCGACAAAAATACTAGTAACAGGAGGAGCTGGATTTATCGGCTCTCATTTATGTGAAAAATTACTGGAGGGGGGTTATAGAGTTGTTTGTCTAGATAACTTTAACGACTATTATGATCCGAAAATAAAAGAAAATAATATAACCAATATATTAAGCCACAAAAATTTTTTGTTGGTTAGAGGGGATATTTTAGATATTAAATTCCTAGAAAATATCTTTTCTAAAGAGGGCATTGAAAGAATTGTTCACCTAGCCGCTGTTGCTGGGGTGAGACCTTCGTTGCTTTCTCCGGCACTTTATGTAGATGTTGATATAAAAGGTACGGTTAATTTGTTGGAAATAGCAAGAAAATATAAAATTAAGCAGTTTATTTTTGGGTCTTCATCTTCTGTTTACGGTGTTAACTCAAAAGTCCCTTTTTCAGAGAAAGATCCACTGCTATTACAGATTTCTCCTTATGCAACCGCAAAGCGTGCTGCAGAGCTTTATTGTGCTACCTACCACCACTTATATGGTATCCCGATAACTATTTTTCGATTCTTTACTGTTTACGGTCCGAGACAGCGGCCTGATATGGCTATTCATAAATTTACTAAACTAATGGTTGAGGGAAAACAGGTGCCGGTGTTTGCAAAGGGTAAGTCCGAGCGCGATTACACCTATATAGATGATATATTACAGGGATTGATGAAATCTATTGAAAATACTTTTGATTTTGAGATTTTTAATTTGGGAAATTCAAAAACAATAGGTCTTATGGAGTTAATAGAAATTATTTCAAAGGAGTTAGGAATGAAACCGAACTTAAAACTACTTCCTGAACAACAGGGTGACGTACGAATAACTTATGCTGATATATCAAAAGCAGAAAAAATACTAGGGTTTAGGCCAAAAACAAATATAGAAACGGGTGTGAATAAATTCGTAACTTGGTATAAAGAATTGAATCGTGATTATTCATGACCCTTTCAATGAAGATAACTATAATTTCCCACAACTTATCTAGCAATGCTCTTGGGCGCGCCTATATATTAGCTAAGGCTCTGAAACAAAACTACGAGATAGAATTTATTGGCTTAGTGACCGATAAAGGCATTTGGCCTCCTTGTAACACAGGAGAATTTACCTACATTGCAATAAAAAAATCAAATTATTTAAAGAATTTTTTTGAGATTTACAAAAATATAACAGGCGATGTAATTTATGTTATTAAACCATTACCATCGAGTTTTGGTATTGGGTTGGCCAAGAAAATTTTCGGTAAAAAACCCCTAGTACTCGATATAGACGATTGGGAACTTGGTTTTGCTATTCAAGAATACAATGAGAAGAAACTACCCTTTTTTAAATACCTACGCATTTATCTATCTCTAAGTTTACTGGAGAAATTAATTCCTTTAGCAAACAGACTAACTACGGTGTCAATATTTTTGAATACTAAATTTGGTAGTCGCGGTGTTTTTGTCCCTCATGGGCGAGACGTTGATAAATTTAACCCTAAATTTTTTGATACTGAAAAAAGTAAAGAAAAATTAGGGCTCAAAAATCATAAAGTAGTCATGTTCTTAGGATCCGTTAAACCACACAAAGGGTTAGATAATTTACTAGCAGCCGTGAGAAATTTGGAGGTAAAGGATCTTAAGCTTGTGTTAATTGGTGTCGGAAAGAGGGATGAGTGGTTAAAAAAAATAATTCATGAAAATAAAGATTTTCTTGTCACCCTGGGTTTTATTAAGTTTGATGAAATCCCAGAATATTTAGCTGCTGCCGATATAGTTGTTTTACCCCAACAAAAAAACCCAGGAAGCTTGGGTCAGATACCAGCGAAAATGTTCGATGCTATGAGTATGGAAAAGCCGATTGTTTCGACAAAAGTTTCTGATATCCCAAAAATTTTGGATGGTTGCGGCATTGTGGTGAGATCGGGTAATACCAAAGAGCTTGCTAACGCAATCGACTTTCTTCTCAAAAACCCAGAGAGAGCAAAATTATTAGGTAAGAGGGGTAGGGAGAAATGTATTAAAGAGTATAATCTTCAAGTTATGGAGAAAAGGCTTCAGAGGGTCTTTGATAGCTATGGTAAAAGTTGATTTAAGGAAAAGAGAACAAGGAAAAATTAGCTTCGTAATTTTCAACCATTCTGGGGTTGTTGGAGGGGGAGAAAAAAGCAATCTACTACTCTTAAAAAATTTAGATAGAAGTAAATTTGATCCTATTGTTATCTTTCCTAAAGGGCCGTACGAGGAGTTTGTAAGAGAAACAAAAACCAAATATGATGTATTAAATATATATTTATTGCGCTTTAGAACTCTTCCCTTGTATATTTTCTCGCTAATTAAACTGTTTCTGAAGTTAAGGAGAAGCAACCCAAGGTTTATCTATTGCAATTCTATACAATCATCACATTGGGGAGCCCCCTTGGGCTTTCTTTTAGGAAAACCTGTAATAGTCCACTTTAGGGATTGGAATGTCGGTTTGGGTTCACGATTTATATTAAGGTTGTTTCCAAGTTACTTTGCAATAGCAAACTCAAAGGCAGTAAGAAGAAAAATGCTGGAAGAAAACTATATGGGGGAAAATAAATCTCTTACGGTTTATAATGCTGTGGATGCTAGTGAATTTTGTCCTGGTGAAAAATACAATAGTTTTAGGAAGAAGTATAAATTTTCTAGAAACGATTTCTTAATAGGTATAATTGGAAGAATTGATGTTTGGAAAGGTCATTTAGATTTGATAGAAGCGGCCGGTCTCTTAAAGAGTGTGGTCGAAAACATAAGAGTTGTAGTTGTGGGAGATGATTCTTGGACAAAGGATGCGCGTTTTATAACAAAACTCAAAGACAAAATAAAAAAATTAGGTTTACAAGATAAAGTAACATTTACTGGTTTTCAGAAGGACATACCAATGGTTTTAAGAAGTTTAGATTTAGTTGTCATTCCATCTAGAAATGAGCCTTTTGGGCGGCTCATCATAGAATCTATTGCTGTTGGTACGCCAGTAATAGGGGCAAGGACCGGAGGAATGCCTGAAATAATTGGAGAGAGAAAGTTAGGCTTTTTATTTAAAAGCGGAGATAGCCGTGATTTGGCTAGGGTGATGAGGGAAGTTTACGAAAAGAGGTATATGTTAAAATCCTTTATAAAAGCCGAAGCAGAAAAAGTCAAAAAGGACTTTTTACCGACAACCTACTCATCTAAAATACAAATAATTTTTGAAAAAGTTTTAGATCATGAAAATAATTAGAAACATCTTTCTTATTCTTCTTTTTAGCCTGATAATCGCCCAGTTTGGCGCTATTAATGTAGGGCCGTTTGCCCAGATGTTCTTACACGATGTGATGGTAATAATTCTTGTTCTGAGTTGGTTAGTTTATAGCCTGTTTATAAGGAAAAAGTTTTTTATTCCTTCACTGTTTTTACCAATACTTATCTTTCTTCTTTGGGCATTTGTTACCCTGGTTTTAGGAGCATCAAGACTTTCTCTTAGTCCAAATGAGTTTTTGATAAGCCTAATGTTCCTTCTCAGACTGGCTACCTATGTAAGTGTATTTCTTATTGTTTTTGATCTTGTAAGGGGAGAGGCAAAGACCACCATTCTGATTATAAAAAGCTTCGTTATTATTACCGTAATTGTCTCTCTTCTTGGTTTTTTACAATTGATATTTTTTCCTTCACCCGAAAATGTAGCCCTTTCGGTTGGTTGGGATCCACATAGGGGAAGGCTTTTTTCAACGTTTCTCGACCCCAACTTTGTAGGGGCCTTTATAGGGATAAACTTAATATCAATGTTGCTTTTGTTTCAGTTTAAATTTAAAAATTTTGATTCCTTCAAGCCTTTTCTTTACGCTGCTATTTTGATAAGCACCCCGGCTCTATCGTTTACATTATCCCGAAGCGCTTGGCTGTTGTTTACGGCCTCAAACGTTGTTTTAGGGGCTTTTAAGGGTAAGTTTTTTTTGGTTCTCATCTTGGTTTTCTTGATCGCGACATTTATCGCAGTTCCCAGGGCAAAAGATAGGTTGCTCCCGTTTGTTTCAGTTATAACTATCGATAACAGAAGTGTTGGTGAGCGAATTGAAAGTATAGATAGATCTGCTTTAGCTAGGATTGGATCTTGGGATAGGGGTTCAACGTTTTTCTTAGAGAATCCCTTAACTGGTGTGGGATTTAACACCCTGAGGTACGCATCGGCAAAATATGGATTTTTTGGGGAAGAAGGGGATTTGGGACCTAGATCTGGTGCGGGAGTAGATTCATCCCTGCTCTTTGTTCTTGCAACCACGGGGATAATAGGATTTGGTATATTTTTCCTAGTTGGAGTAAAGATTCTGAAAGATAGTTTCTCAGCGTTTAGAAATAAAACCTCAGAGCTGGGCTCGTTTCTTGGACTGCTGGTTTTCTCTGCATTTATTGGTTTGCTGTTCGAAAGCAATTTTATTAACAGTATTTTCTACCCACAGATAATATTATGGCTGCTAACTGTTTTAGGTTTATTTTATGCTACCCGAGAAAAGGGTATAGAAATAACCAAAATCGGCGATGTAAAAAATTACTTGAGGCTAGAATATAAGAAAAATTTAAGATTGGTTAAGCAGATTAAGCAAAAAATACAAAAATCCAACTATGAAAATAGCAATTGATGCCCGTTTTTTGGGGCCAGAAGGTGCGGGACTTGGTAAATATGCTGAAAATCTGCTTGAACACATCCAAGACAAAGACAAAATAAATGAATACTTTGTGATATTGAGAGAGGCAAATATACATTTATTTAAACCAAAAGCCCCAAATTTTAAGAAAGTATTAGTTAACGCTAAATGGTATTCTCCGAAGGAACAAATACTCATTCCACTTACCCTAAGAAAGATTAAGCCTGATTTAGTACATTTTCTCAGCTACAATGTCCCACTTTTGTGGAATGGTAATTTTGTGGTTACGATTTACGACCTGACAAAAACTGAATTTGGTGTTCAAGCCTCGAACGTAAATAATCCACTTTTGTATTCAATTAAACAAGCCTTCTATAAGCACACAATTAAGAAGGTAATTGACGATTCGGCAAAAATTATCGCCGGTTCAGATGATACAAAAAATAAGTTAGTTAAGATCTATCAGGCCGAAGAAAGGAAAATTATAACTATTTATGCTGGTACAGAGAAGTCTTATTTGACCAGTAAGGGGAGGGAAATAAGTGATAAAGAAAGGGTACTCAATTCATATAATGTAAGAAAACCCTTTCTTTTGTATGTGGGTAACGCCTTTCCCTACAAAAATTTATCAGTTGTTTTAGAAACGTTGAAATTGATCGATAAAAGAGTGAATCTAGTTTATGTATCCTCTAGGAATGTTTTTGTAGAAAAATTGATCGAAGAAGCAAAAAAACTAGGTGTAACCGATCGATTAATTATAACCGGTTACGTACCAAATGATGATTTGTCGTTTTTTTATAGATCAGCAGAGTGTTTTGTGTTTCCATCGCTTTCCGAAGGGTTTGGACTTCCTGGTTTGGAGGCTATGACCTCGAGGTGTCCTGTAGTATGTTCAAATATCGAAGTATTTAAAGAAGTATATGGAGAGGGGGCTTTGTACTTTGATCCTAGATCGCCTGAAGACTTGGCCAACAAAATTAGCTTGGTCTTGAGAAACAAAAACTTAAGAGAAAATTTGATAAAGAAGGCACTAAAGCGGGTAAAAAAATATTCTTGGGATAAAACCGCTTCGGAAACTCTGCGGGTTTATAATAGCTTGGTATAAAGATTGCTCAGCTCAGAATGAGCGCAGCAATTTATGAAAGTTTATGAAAATTGCAATTGACGCACGGTTTTTGGGTCCAGAGGGGACCGGAATCGGAAAATATACTGAAAAACTGTTGGAGAACCTTCAAATCCTTGATTCGGAGAACGAATATAAAGTCTTGTTAAGACGTAATAATTTCGATCTATTCAAACCAAAAAGCAAAAACTTTGAAAAAGTACTAGTCAGTGCCCGTTGGTATGGTGTTAAGGAGCAGTTATTGATGCCATTTATCCTACTAAAAATAAATCCAGAGCTGGTTCACTTTCCCCATTTTAATATACCACTTCTATACCCCGGAAAATTTGTGGTAACGATTCATGACATAATAAACAGTGAGTACAAAGGATCTTCTTCAACAACAAGATCTTTACCAATTTATTATTTGAAGCGCGTAGGTTATGAATTGTCTATTCGTCAGGCTGTAAATAGATCAAAAAAGATTTTCGTACCCTCCGAGTTCATTAAAACAAAATTGATTGAAACATTTGACAGCTCAGATAGTAAAATTAAAGTTACCTACGAATCTGCAGATGACGTATTCCTGAAATCAAGTAGTGCCTTAGAAGAAAAGAGAAAAAGAATTTTGAAATCCTTTGGTTTGGAAAAACCCTTTTTACTTTATGTGGGAGCCGCGTACAAGCACAAAAATTTGGAAAATCTTTTCCAGTCTCTAAACTTAATTACTAAAAAAATAAGTTTGGTTATTGTTTCGAAGAAGGATATTTTTACGGATCGGCTGTTGAAAAAAGCAAAAAAAGCTGGTGTTGAAGACCGTTTAGTGGTCACAGGTTTTGTCCCGAACGAAGATTTGGCAGTTCTTTATAAACAAGCGGAATGTTTAGTGTTTCCTTCACTTTCCGAGGGTTTTGGTTTGCCAGGAATTGAAGCTTTTGCCTCGGGGTGTCCGGTGGTCTGTTCAGATATACCAGTACTCAGGGAAATTTACGCAGACGCAGCTTATTATTTCGATCCTAAAGATCCAAAGAATATTGCCAGCAAGCTGGAATTAATAATTAAAAATTCAAAATTAAAAATTGAATTACGCGAAAAGGGTTTGGAACAAGTTAAAAAATACTCCTGGAGAAAAATGGCCCAAGAGACCTTGAGTGTATATAGAGCTGTGTTATCAAATAGTTAGGTTACTTTATTGATAGGTTACAAATGAGTTCAATGCATCTTTTAGTAGAATTTCCGTCTGTGAATTGGTTAAAGAGACGCTTTCGGTCCTCCCTAAGCGATGAATATT
>SDBV01002683.1_pt1 | contig 26589 bp, 19 predicted proteins | sample 2277081 | NCBI WGS metagenome assembly SDBV01 (sample SAMN10402039, study PRJNA504765) | marine sediment metagenome | isolation source: marine sediment core GS10_PC15, 223 cmbsf | place: Arctic Ocean: Southern Knipovich Ridge | collected 2010 | reverse complement strand
AGGGAGATTCAATGAGCAAAAATCCATCAACGGGTAGGCAAGGAACAACAACGAAACGCCAGGCAGTGCGAGAAAAACGCCAGCGACAGCAGGGAAAGCAGAGATTATACATAATTTTAGGTATTGTTGGAGTTGCAGTCATTATTGCTGCCCTCCTGATCATTCCATCTTTCCAACCAGTCGGTGACGTCGTCTCCATCACACCGCATGAAAGACCCATGGTAGATGGAAGAGCGATGGGTGATGCAAATGCCCCGGTTACGATTGAGGTTTACGAGGACTTCCAATGTTCTGCCTGTAAAACGTTCTCAGAACAAATTGAGCCCCAAATCGTTGATGCCTATGTCACCACAGGAGACGTCTACTACATTTTCCGCCACTACCCATTTTTAGACGATGAGGTTCCCCGAAACGAATCAGACCAGGCAGCCAATGCCAGCATGTGTGCGAGGGATGAAAACCGGTTTTGGGATTACCATGACATGCTCTTTGCCAATTGGAATGGCGAAAACCAGGGTGCATTTAGTGACAACCGCTTGGTGGCATTCGCCGAGACTTTGGGACTGGATATGGAAAGCTTCAATCAGTGCTTCGCTGCAAACTCGAATAAAGACGAAATTGACGCCGATCTGCTTTCAGGGAGAGATTTAGGAGTCACCGGGACCCCGTCAGTTTTCATCAACGGCAGGATGATCACTCCTGGATTTGTCCCTTCATTTGCAGAAGTATCAGAGGCTGTAGAAGCAGAACTTGCGAAGTCTAGTAATTAATAGAACCGATAAATAATGCGGGCTTCCAACTATTCTTGCTAAAGATCTTGGCAGCCCTTTTCTCGATGTGGTGGAAAATCAGCGATCCTTCTTTGCCCGGGTAATACTTGATGATTTATTTTCCATCAGTTCGAGAACAAAGCATAAGGAGGACAATCGATTCAAGTAAGGGAGAATTTTCTGATTATCAATCTTTCCAGCGAGATGCAATTCAGCCACTCGTCGTTCAGCACGCCGGGTGATACTCCTGGCGAGAGAAAGTGCCGCCCCTGGAGAAGTATCACCTGGAACGATGAAATCTCTTGGTGTCTCAATCGAGCTGCTGATTGAATCTATTTCAGCCTCCAACCAGGATAGCCGCTCTTCATTGATCACCCGGAATTGGGATGCGTTTTCGCTGGTCGCGGACAGCTCTGCCATCAAATGATACAAATCCCTCTGCACTTCCAACAGCAGGTTAACCGTTTCCGAAATCTCACTTTGGGCGCGGGCTATACCCAGCGCGGCGGAGGCTTCATCGATGGTACCAATCGCTTCGATTAATGGATCATGCTTCGGTAACCGTCCTTTTCCCAAACGACCGGTAAAGCCATCATCACCTGTTTGAGTATAAAATTTTGTCATAAACTAATTATAACGGACACTCTGACCTACTCCGAATTGGACTGTTGTTGTATACTTAAATTAATTAGAAAGGAGTACCTGATGCAAATACGATGTACGAACTGTCACAAACCGTTTGCGATTGGCAAAGAGACTGTTCATGCAGCTTTAGATACGATTTATACGGATGACCTCAATCATTACAACGCTCAATGCCCGCACTGTCGCCGTGTAAACCGACTTTCTCCTAAGGAGCTGAAACGCGCCGCGCCTGATTGGCAGCCTGGTCAATCTTCAGCAGAGCCAGCTGATGAATAATTTTCACCTTTCTCAATTACCATTCAACTTAAGCAGGCTCGGTTTGGAATTGTGGCTAATGATGTGAAATCCACGCCAGAAAGATGAGCGGGTTTTTTGGCTGTTCAATTGGGAGTGTTCTCACGATCATACAAGAAATTGATCTCTTTGATGCGTACTTGCAATGACTCGCTGAATGCCGAATCCGGCATTCGCCAGGTCCAATTGCCGCTAGGATTACCTGGGTAATTCATGCGTGCTTCGTTTCCTAAACTAAGGAAATCTTGCATTGGCGCCAGTGCAAATACCGCCACCGATCCCCAGGTTGCCCGGATCAGATCCCAGGCTACCTGCTTGCCATCACGGTTCAAGTATCGCCGGTAGAAGCTTTTCTCCTCCTCCGAAACCCTCTCATACCAACCTTTCGCGGTATCATTATCGTGTGTTCCGGTATAAACCACGCTGTTCTCTTGGTGGTTGTGAGGCAAGAAAGATTCTTGTGGATCTCCGTGGAAGGCAAACTGGACAATACGCATTCCTGGCAAATTAAAACGCTCTCGGATGGCAATAACATCTGGTGTGATCACGCCCAGGTCTTCTGCAATGATCGGCAAGTCACCCAGAGCCTTATCAACTGCAGTGAAGAAATCCTCTCCCGGACCGGATACCCAGCGACCATTGACTGCAGTTTCCTCACCGAAAGGGACCTCCCAATAACCAACAAACCCGCGGAAATGATCCAGCCGCACAATATCTACCAATCCCAAAACCGCAGATAATCGTTTCAACCACCAGGTGTAGCCATCTGCCAGGTGGATTTCCCAACGGTACAATGGATTCCCCCACAACTGACCAGTCTTCGAAAAGTAATCCGGTGGTACTCCGGCCACAAACTTCGGGTTTCCCTGATCATCTAAGGCAAACAGCTCCGGATGTGCCCAAACCTCTGCGCTATCGTGCGCCACGAAAATGGGAATATCTCCGATGATACGAATATTTTCATCCTTGGCATGTTTGTGTAGTGAATCCCATTGCCGGTGGAAAATAAACTGGCGAAATTCCTGGCGTTGGATGTCTGTAAAATGAGTTTCACTGGCCTGCGCAAGCGCGCCAGGTTCACGTGTTAACAGGGGTCGCGGCCACTTCACCCATGAGCCACCGCCATACGCCTCTTTTAAAGCCATGAATAGGCTGAAATTATCAAGCCAAAAGGTGTGCTCAGCTTTAAATTCCTGAAATTCGGCTTGCAGCTTATGGGAAGGATCTTGTTGAAATTGGATAAATGCTCGATCGAGCAATCCAATTTTCCAGGGAATCAGCTTACCAAATTCGACTTTCCCGGAGAGAAACGTGGGTGTTTCCACCAGGTCATTAGAATGGAGCAACCCATCCTCAAGTAGCAGCTCAGGGCTGATTAAATATGGATTTCCAGCGAAAGAGGAAAAACTTTGATAAGGTGAATCTCCGTAGCCTGTCGGCCCAAGGGGAAGAACTTGCCATAATCCACAACCCGCACCGCGCAGGTAATCAATCCAGCGATGTGCTTGCGGTCCTAAATCACCGATCCCGAAAGGTCCTGGCAAGCTGGTAGGATGAAGGAGAATTCCCGATGAACGATCAAACTTCATAAGCCATCCTTTTTGTCAGGATGTAATCTCCACTGCGGATAAGGTTCGTTGACAGATCAGAGGGGATCACATCAGTGGCGATGATTGCTCCCGCTTCCACGATAATCTTTTCGGGAAGTTGACTGTTCTTGCCAATCATAGTAATCGCAGGATCTCCTGTAAGGTCAATCCCTCCCACGACCGCGTTCTCACCGATATTTACTCGTTTGTCGATGATCGACCGTTCTATCTTTGCCCCAGCCTGGATGACAGCCTCGGCGAGGATCACCGACTCTCTCACTATTGCACCAGGCATGACTCTTACTCCGGGGGATAATACACTGCGCTCCACGATCGCATCAGAAGAAAGCACACAACCATCGCTGATCATGCTGTCGCTCACCTGAGCTCCTGAAGAAATTCGGACTGGTGGACGTTCCTCTGTGCGGGTGTGAATCACCCACGAACGATCGTTGAGATCGATCGGTGCCGGCTCCGCTAACAAATCCATATGGGCTTTCCAATAAGAATTTACTGTACCGACATCTACCCAGTACCCTGAGTAGGGAAACGCATACACGCGAGAACCCTCTGCTATCAGGCGAGGTAGTATGTCCTTTCCAAAATCGTGGCTGCTATCGTTCTCTGTGCGATCTTCCCAGAGAATTTTATCGAGGAGTTCGATATTGAAGAGATAAACACCCATATTGACTTGATCAGATTTTGGTTGCTGAGGTTTTTCTTCGAAATCTGTCACCCGGTAACCCTTATCCACATTTAGAATCCCAAAACGAGATGCATCTGCGATCGGCACCTGAATAGAACAGATGGTCACATCAGCCTGATGATCGATATGGAATGCGATCAAGGCATCATAATTCATTACATAGATATGGTCACCCGAGAGAATCAGGACGAAATCCGGATCGGAGCTCTTAATAAAGCGGAAATTTTGTTGCACCGCGTCAGCTGTTCCCAAATACCAATCCGATGATCCTCGAGCTTTATACGGCGAGTAAATCCGGACTCCTCCTGTGAAATCCCGATTTAGATCCCATGGTCCTCCCGCACCAATATGTTCGATCAGAGAGTGAGGACGATATTGAGCTAAGATCATGACATCGAAAATCTCAGAGTTAACGCAATTAGAGAGCGTGAAATCGATGATGCGGTATTTTCCAGCAAATGGCACTGCCGGTTTCGTTCGCTTGGCAGTCAGGGTGCCCATTCGAGAACCCTCTCCGCCAGCCATAATGACTGCTCGCGTTTTCATTTGTGCTCCTTCCCGTTTCTAAGCCGATCAGTTCGATTAATTTTACACGATATTAGACCCTGTATGTTTCGAGGAGATGAATAATCTATTCTATGCTGCTCCATTCATCTGATCGCCACCGCTCCCTGCGCAGCTGTCTCCATTAGGTGATTATGATTTGGTCACGAAAAGAAGTAAACTGGTCTCTTGAATCTTCATGCCCTAGCAAATTAATCCATGTCTGAAGAGATGATATAATCACTTTTTTGGTCTTACTGAAATCCACAATTTTATATTCTCATCAATATGCCAATCAAAGCATTCAGCATCCATGGGCATTTCTACCAACCCCCGCGCGAAGACCCATTAACTGGCACCATCCATAATGAATACGGAGCCGCGCCTTTTGATAACTGGAACGAACGCATCCTCCAGGAGTGCTACCGACCAAACGCCAGGCTGAATAATTTTGCAGGGATCAGTTTTAATGTCGGTCCCACTTTGTTCTCCTGGCTGCAGTCTCAAGATCAAGACACTTACCAGCAAATTCTCAACCAAGATCGATCCAATTTTAATCGCTACGGTGTAGGTAATGCCATTGCTCAAGCCTACAACCATACCATCTTACCTTTAGCTTCTTCCTCAGATAAAACCATTCAAGTAAGTTGGGGGATAGCAGATTTCACCCATCGGTTTGGGCATCGCCCGCAAGGTATGTGGTTACCCGAGACTGCAGTGGATTATGAGACCTTAACGATTATGTCAAACCTGGGGATTGAATTTACAATTCTTGCTCCCTGGCAGGCAGATATCGACAGATTAGATCCAACCGAGCCTTACAATGTTGACCTCCCGGGTGGTAAGAACATCATCGTATTCTTCTACCAGCAGGATTTAAGTACCAAAATAAGTTTCGATCCACAAGTCACTGCCAATGCTGATCTCTTCGTTGAGAGTGAACTTGCTTCTTGTTATCAAACCGTGGAGGGAAATAACGGCCATGACCAATTAATATTATTAGCCTCCGATGGTGAGCTGTATGGGCACCACCAACCTTTCCGCGAACAATTTTTGGCTCATTTACTGGATGGGGCTGGCGGCCCAGAAGGGTTAAGCAGGACATATCCCGCATTGTGGTTGAAAACACATCCACCAACGAGGACTATAAGCATTCGCGAGCGTACCTCTTGGTCCTGCCATCATGGGATCACTCGCTGGACCGATGAATGTGCCTGCACTCCCCTGGATGGCCGTTGGAAGTCACACCTGCGATATTCTCTCAATCGGTTGGCAACCGCCCTCGATGGCTTGTACTTTGAATCCGTTTACCCCTTGGTCCCCAAACCAAGAGCTCTCCGCCAGCGCTATATCCATGTCATACTGGGTGAAATCCAGGTCCAGAATTTAATCTCTGAGATGGCAAACCATCCCTTGACCGATGATCAGATTTGGCGGATATACCTCATGCTTGAGTCACAGCGCGAAAGGCAGCGTATCTTCACCTCGTGCGGCTGGTTTTTTGAGGATTTCGATCGCATCGAACCCAAGAACGTGATCGCCTATGCAGCGCAAGCTGTCCGTTTAGCCCGCCTGGCTACGGGCGATGATCTATCTCCCCAGACTGTATCCGATTTAAAACACGTCATCAGCCCACGATCTGGGTTAAGGGCTGATCAAGTGTTCAACCAACAACTGTCACGAAGTTGGGCAGCGGAGGATCATCTCTCTATTTCAGGTTAGGGTTCCAATCAGTTGTATTTCCCCCCATGAAGATTAATTACTCGTCCCTTCTAATAATTTTTCCACCTGATATTCAGATTTTGATTCTGCTTTCTTTAGTTTACGGATAACCTGGTAGTGACCGGTTATCTGATCGCGTGCTTCATCTGAGCTCAAATTCTTATCTGCAATGACGTTAATTGCGGCAATTCTCATCATCCAAACCATTAACTCTTCGAATGCTTCTTTGTTGAACCATAATATGCCCTGGTAACGATTGACCTGCAGAACCCCTCGCACAACTTCATCCTCGAGCAATTTTTTCAGAATCCGGTGAGCGCGCTTGTGTTTTGGGGTATTAATCTGGTACCACATCTGATGTCGGATCAGGATTTTAATCAGACCAACCGATCGCCAGGATTCAGCTTCGCTCAACCCAAGGTCCAACATCGAGCTTACCAGGATACGACCTAAAAGCCATTCATCGATCCAGCTCTGGCTTCTATTTGCAGCCCCTTCATCCCCCACCAAACGACCCAATCTGTGAGTAAATGCCCAACCTATCAGCACACTCCACTTGCTGATTTCCTTCTCCTCCAAACTGAGGTTATTTAAAATCAGGTTCACCGCCGATTTGAAATTTCGCCTTGAATCCGCGAAGGCAGCTTCTCTCAAAGCAGGTAGTTCAAGTATCGCCTGTACCTTGTTCCGGATTTCTAGAGCATACCTCTGAATATCGCTATGTTCTCTTCCAGCGCCAGTTAGCTGGTTGATTTCCACCAGCAGGTGGGCTGCTTTTTGCTCAACTTCGCTCATCAGGTCCATATCCACCAATTTCTTATTGCCTGTCAAGCGCGCATCAACCAGCCGGGTAATCATCTCCGCTTTGGTCAGCTCCCGAAATGGAAAATGAACTGGTTGTAGGATTATTTCTTTTAAGGTCTCCTCAACACTGGGCACCCCCCGTCCATCCAAATATGCAGTCAGTTGGGCATACTGGTGCCACTCGTTGTCCTCAACCTGACGGAAATCCATAAACACATGGTATTTATATGCCCCCAGCTCCAGATAAAGACCCTCTTCTGCAAGAACACGATTATTGCGGATATACTCCAATCCAGTCACCTGATCTCGAAAGATCGTGTAATGGTCCTCCCCTGGATGGAGACCCAATCCCTGGTGCAACTTTCTCGAGACCAGCTGCCTTTGATCACCATGACCATTTTTTACTGCTGAGGTAGCGGAATCCTTAATCCAACCACGCGCATCTGCATACTTGTTGTGATATACAACTAGGGACCGTTCGTCTCCACGCCGGTTAGAGTATGCAAATACATCTTCATTGACATTTCCATCTGAGGTGAAGAAATCATAAAGAGAAAATTCTCTCACTTCTGCGAATAAATACCTTTTGCGCAACAAGGGAAATATTTCACGTTTGTGACGTTCAACCAGATAAGGATCCGGTTTTTCCTCCCAATAAGCACGCCGGAATTCCATTCCGTATTTCTCTGCAAATCCTTCGATCTGACCATGACCGAACATCGGCAAGCCAGGCAACGTGGACATCAGAATACAGATGCCAAAATATTTATCCTCTTTACCAAACTGGTCTACTGCGGTGCGTTCATCTGGGTTGTTCATGAAATTTACGTATCGCTTCAGGATTTCTGGATCAAATTCCAGCGTGTTCTTAATCACCAATCGATATTCCTGATTCTTCTCATCGCGCAGCATGTTCATAAAGGCGCTGTTATAGACCCGATGCATCCCTAAAGTTCGTACGAAATATCCTTCCATCATCCAGAAAGCTTCCGCTAGCAGCAAAGTATCGGGAACCTCTTCAGCTACCCGGTCGACAACTTCTCGCCAGAATTCCACTGGAAAAGCAGCTTCAAATTGTTCCTTGGTCAATCCATGTTCAGCCCGAGAGGGGATCGCCCCACCAGTCCCAGGCTCCGGATACCATAAACGCTGGAAATGTTTCTTTGCCAAAGTCATAGCTGCGTCAAAACGGATGATCGGGAATTTACGGGCTAATCCCAGGATCGTTTGGATAACGGCCTCCCGCACTTCAGGTAATAGAAAGTTCAATTGGGCAGTATCATTCCATGGCATACTAGTGCCGTCGTTTCCGTGGTAGATGTATTTCGTATTCCCGGTCCAGTTGTCCACTCGTTTAAAAACCACTGCGGCATCGGTGCTGTCGTAATAATGATCTTCGATATAAATTCCGACCCGCTCATCCCAAGATAAATTCACACCGTTAAATGAATACGCAGGAAACGGTGAGTCAGCCAACGAGACAAACCACTCTGGATGTTCGATCACCCATTTCGAATCGATCCCCATGTGATTCGGTACCATATCAGATGCCAGGCGGAGGCCGCGCTGCCAGGCTCTGTCATGCAGGTTTCGGTAGGATTCTTCTCCCCCCAGGTCAGCTGCGATTTGGTAATCTGATAAAGAATAAGCTGAGGCAACAGCTTCGGGATTGCCGCGCAGCTGTTTTATTCTCTGCGAAGCTGAACTTCGTTCCCACAAACCGATCAACCACAACCCCTTAAACCCACAATTTACCAAACGGTCTAGTTCTTCATCTGGAATATGGTCCAATTGGTGGATCGGTCGCTGGTATTGTTTCGAGAGCTGTTCAAGCCAGACAAAGATATTCTTTGCGATCAACACCATTGATGGCATCCAATCACTATCGGGGCTAAAACGCTCGATCTCCAAATCCAAACCGGTGAAATCGTAAACTCGCGCCGGTCCTGGTCCCTGGAAGATGGCTTTATCCTCTTCTGAAATAAAATCTAAGCCGCTTAATAAGCGGAATATATAATCCCCTAATAGGTTGCTCCATCTTTGGCGCATATTATCCAGCTGCCCTGAAAGCGAATGAGGTACGGTGGTCGCTGGGCTGCGCAGTAAATCGATGAGGTTGAGGTTATCTGGCCCGAATTTTGGCTGTGTTTCAAAGAATTCTTTCAAACTGGTGATGATATCAGGATAGGCTGAGTTCTTCTCCAAATCGGTATCATCGAACAATTCTAAATATGGAGAAAAGGCTGGATTCATATTCGCCAGCCAAAGCATCAGCATTTCCTCCAACACTATCTGCTTGTTAGGTACACCACCCGTAGAACCATCTAAATACTCCTTGAGATCATTTTCTCTGCGGTAAACAGCTAACGGAGGGAATTGATCTGCGAAGTTGTGTAAGCAGGTGTTTATTGCCTCCTCCCCCACCTGCTGGACCAACCAATCCAATGCCTCTCCCATCACAATGGGATTAATCTGGTGGCGATATCTTTCTATGACGAAATGCAATATCTCGTCGATCAGGCCCATGGCGTTGATTTGCCCTGCACGAACAGCTCCTTCAGGAAAACGGATTAAATCTCGTTTTTCATTCATCTTTTGCGCGAATATGCGAGCTGCATAAAAATCAGCGAAAATCACATTTCCGCTTAAAGAGAATATTGACTGGTCAAACTGGTAACGATCACGCGCCTGGCGAGATATGTGAAATTCCATGCAGGCTTTTGGCCTCGTCATATTTGTGGCTCCGGTCCATTGGGGAGAAGTCTGCATCATTATATCGTACGCAGCTGACAGGAAAAACAGTAAAGGTGCCAAATAGGCAAAAATAGATCGATTGTATGTTTGGACTAATTCAATCCCCCAAATATCCAGGTTTAAGTGTTTCCATCGAACTCAAAGTGAGACGGAGGTCATACGTTGCACCACACTCTCCGAAAATTAGTCGCGCATTTTTAAGATCCTTACCAGCAGCATTGATCTGGTAATTAATATTCAACATCCGACCGCGCTGGTAAAATGCCCGCCCCCCCTCTAACTGACTTCCCAGGTTTGATCGGATATCAATCGATTCTTGATAGATCTCAGCAGCTTTTTCGTAATCACCCAGCTCCATCAAGATCTGTCTTCTCATCAACCTCCAGACCCAGCACTTGTTCAGGGCCAGGAAAAAGGCAGTCCCGGCCAGATCTCCACACTCATCCCCGAGTCTGATAACACCTTAATCGCGACTTCCCACTTCTATAAAGTATCGTAAGCCCGCTATACAATTCCCATTCCACCCTGACCCAACTCGGAGTCGGTGTGGTAACGCTCAAGCAAGTATGAACCGATCATATCAATTCGGGTTTATTACATCTATGTTTGTTAAAAATCATCAGTAATCAAGTCCACTCAAGCTGATATATTTTGGTAAGATAACCATGTAAGAATTTGTCTGATGAATATACCAAGCATCTGAGCTGAGCCAGGAGGCTACTCCACGATGAGCATGTCACCCTTGCTACCTGACCAACTTTACCAATCCACCGATCCAAACCAATTTTCATTCGAGACAAGTGACCAGGTTGAAGATTTGACCGAGATCATTGGTCAACCACGTGCTGTCGAAGCCATCCGCTTTGGCACCGGAATGCAAGGTGGTGGGTACAATATTTATGCTCTGGGCTCCTCTGGGACAGGTAAAAGATCCCTGGTGACAAGGCACTTCCAGGACATTGCTGTGGATGACCTTGTTCCAAATGATTGGTGCTACGTAAATAACTTCGATCAAGAACACAAGCCGAAAGCAATTCAGTTGCCACCTGGGATGGGAACAAAATTCCTGGCGGATATGGATCAATTTGGGGATGAACTGCGCAACTCGCTCTCAACTGCATTTGAGAGTGACGAATATCGGACTCGTAGACGGATGGTAGAAAGTGAAATCGAAGAACGGCAAGAAGCAGCCTTTGAAGAATTACAGGGAAAGGCCAAACTAGACAATTTTTCTCTCTTACGAACGCCCACGGGACTGGTTTTTGCCCCGGTTAAAGATGGAGAGGTGATTCCGTCTGACGATTTCAATCAGCTTCCAGATGAAATTCGCCAGGAGATGGAGAAACAAGTTCAAGGTCTCCAGAAAGAATTGCAAACCCTGCTCCAGCAAATTCCTATCTGGCAGCGCGAACTGCGCGGCAATATGCGTGAGCTCAATCACGAAATCACCGAAGTGGCTGTGATTGGCATCCTGGGTGAATTGAAAACCAAATACGAAACTTTCCCTCAGGTGCTTGATTACCTCGACGCTGTGCAAAAGGATGTTGTGGCGAATGCCAGTCGTTTTCTTGAGAGTGATGAGAACGGCGACAAACCTGTGGAAGGCGCTCCATCAACCTCATTGATCGCTCAGAAACGCTCAGGTTCTTCGTTGATGCAGCGCTATAAAGTTAACCTATTTGTTGACAACCAAACTGAGCAGGGAGCTCCAGTCATCATTGAAGACAATCCCACCTACCAAAATCTGATCGGGCGGGTGGAGCATATGGCTAGAATGGGGGCACTGTTGACTGATTTTACATTGATCAAACCGGGCTCGCTCCACCAGGCAAATGGAGGCTATCTGGTACTGGATGCGCGCAAAGTCCTTCTGCAACCTTATGCCTGGGAAGCGCTGAAACGCGCTTTAGAAACCGAACAAGTGCGCATTGAATCTCCAGGGGAAATGTTGGGCATGTTGAGCACGGTTTCTTTGGAACCGGAACCTGTCCCCTTGAAAGTGAAGGTTGCCTTGCTTGGGGATCGCATGTTGTATTATCTGCTATCGCAATCTGATCCTGAATTCAATGAGCTCTTCAAAGTTCAAGCAGATTTCGCAGAAGAAGTTCCCCGCACGGCTGAAAACCAGGAGCTGTATACGCGCATGATCGCAACATTAGCTCACCAAAATGAACTGAGTCCATTAGACAGGGAGGCAGTTGCCCGGGTGATCGAGCACTGTGCCCGAGCGGTGGGCGATGCGCAGCGGCTAACGATCCAAGTCAATCACATCGTTGACCTGCTCAATGAAGCAGATTATTGGGCAAGAGAAAATGGGAATAAAATCATCCAAGCGGTGGATATTCAAAATGCAATCGACGCTCGTGTCTATCGAGCCGACCGGGTGCGTGAGCTCTTCCAGGAAAATATCCTGCGGGAGACGATCATGATCTCCACCGATGGGTCCCAGATTGGTCAGATCAATGGTCTCTCCATCGTTCAGATGGGTGAATTCTCATTTGGATTTCCCAGCCGCATCACTGCCAGCGTCCGCCGTGGCAAAGGAGATGTGATCGATATCGAGCGCGAGGTTGAGCTCAGCGGTCCAATTCACTCTAAAGGAGTTCTGATCCTGGCGGGATTTCTCGGCCAGCGCTACGCGTCCGATGAACCGCTCTCCTTAACGGCTAGCCTGGTCTTTGAGCAGTCTTATAGCGGTGTCGAAGGCGACAGTGCTTCCTCCGCAGAGCTATACGTTTTATTATCCGCCATCGCGGGAGCACCCATCCAACAATCCTTAGCTGTGACCGGATCGGTGAACCAACATGGAATGGTACAGGCAATCGGCGGAGTAAATGAAAAAATCGAAGGATACTTCGATATTTGTAAGGAGCGAGGTCTGACCGGCGAACAGGGAGTCTTAATCCCTTCTGCAAATGTGAAACATCTTATGTTGAACCAGGAAGTCCGCAATGCGGTTGCAGATGGACTCTTCAATATCTATCCCATCTCCGAAATTGATCAGGGCATCGAATTGCTCACCGGAATACCCATGGGTCAACCCGACCAGGATGGAAAATATCCATCTGAATCCATCAGCGGAAAAGTGCAGGCTCGCCTGGAAAAACTCGCCGAGAAAAAAGATACTTCTGGCGAAGATGATACGGGAAATGGTCGATGAGTTCCAAAGACAGCGCAAATGACATTCGTCGTATATTGATCGCCCTGGACGCCTCCCCTGCAAGCCAGGCCGCCCTGGAGCTGGCCGCAGATTTAGCGATGCGCTACCAGGCGGAGCTGATCGGTATCTATGTCGAGGATATCAACCTCCTGCGATCAGCAGAGATCCCCTTCACCAAGGAGGTAGGTTTCTATTCTGCATCCTCCCGGCAGATCGACATCCCTCATATTGAGAGGGAATTACGGGCTCATGCCCGGCGAGTGGAACAGCTCCTGGCCTCCATCGCCCAAAAGGCGAATCTGCGTTGGTCTTTCCGCAACACACGCGGTCTGATCCCAGGCGAATTGATGGCAGCTGCGGAAGACACGGATTTGATCATTTTAGGGAAAACAGGTTGGTCAGGGGGCAACCAGATCGGCTCGACAGCCCGGGAGGTGGCGGTTCGCTCACCAATTCAATCTTTGATCCTCCTGCACAAAGTTCGTCCTGGCACCCCGATCATGGTTGTATATGATGGTTCGCCTGCAAGTCAAAACGCTCTGATCGCCGCGCGCCTAATCCGCAGCCCTGAAAGCACATTAACGGTCCTAATCCTGGCTGAAACCAAGGTAGAAGCCGAGCAGCTCCAAGCACAAGTGCAAGCGAAGTTTCAAGAAGACGAAATCAAGATTGATTTCCGTTGGACAACGAAAATCCAAGGCAATCGTATCTCACAGCTGGCCCTCATATCCGGCTGTGATGTCGTCGTAATCCCCACCAAGAGCGGGAGTTTTGAACCCGAAAATTTGGTTGCCATGCTCAATGAAGCTGATTGCGCCGTCTTGCTGGTTCGGTAGTAATCCTTCTCTTAGACAAGTTCAAGAAAGTCATTTAGCCATCAATTTTGATCTTGTGGAGTTGAACATGATCTACACGACTCTCATTTCTGTGCCTCAATTAATCGCCGAGAGCAGTGATCCCGATTTAGTGATTATCGATTGCCGCTTTTCATTAGCAGATCCCGAGTTAGGTCGTCAAAATTTCCTTGAAGCACATATCCCGGGTGCAACTTATGCCCACCTGGATGAGGATTTATGTTCACCGGTGATCGAAGGGGTAACCGGTCGCCACCCACTACCATCCGTTGAGAACTTCGCTGACAAGCTTAGAGATTGGGGAATTAACTCCTCCTCGCGGGTTGTGGTTTATGACGATGCTGGTGGCGCTATAGCAGCCTCCCGTTTGTGGTGGTTATTGCGTTGGTTGGGACACAATGCAGTGTCCGTCCTGGATGGTGGTTGGCAAGCCTGGTTGAAATCCGGTGGTACCATTCGCGGAGGTCAGGAAATACGATCTCCGAGCTTGTTCATCCCTCACGTGCAGCCCGGACGTTTGATCGAGAAGGATGAAATTCTTTCCCGGTTGCTTGAGTCGAATTTTCTGTTGATTGACTCGCGTGATGAAAAACGTTATCGCGGCGAAGTTGAACCGATCGATCCTGTTGCAGGTCATATTCCCGGAGCACTACCATCACCCCATCTCAATATCCTGGACGCGGAGGGGAAATTCCTTCCGCCAGAGGCATTGCGTCACTACTTTCAACCTTTGCTCGGAGAGACATCGCCGAGAGATACTATTTTTTACTGTGGCTCAGGTGTGACTGCAGCTCAGAATGTGCTGGCAATGGAATACGCTGGAATGGGAGATGCCAGGCTGTATATAGGTTCCTGGAGCGAGTGGATCACCGATCCAGAACGACCGATCGCAACTTGAGAGGGGACCTAAATCCCCAGGATCGCTTTGTTCTTTTTCCCAGGCTAAATTGGATGAGTAAAAACAAAGTAACTGGGTTTTGCGATCAGGAGCGGTTTCTTGGTGTAAATTCGAGATTGAATTAACGCTTGTTATTCGGGTTGGTGGAAGGTTCCAAGACCGTCTGGCGCAGGAATGAATGGAAGGCACTTTGCCGCCTCTTCACCACAATCACTGTCACCTTGGCCCGGTTCGCGACCTGATCGGCAATGCTGCCAAACAGCAAATTCCTAAAGAGTGGCTCATCCGTTGCGCCGATCACGATCAGTTCACATTCACAACTTTCCGCGTTTTCCAAGATCGTGTCTAAGACATTGGTGCCTTCAACAATATTGCGGGTGATATGTGGATAATCGATCCCTTCCAATGCGTAATCAAAGATTTGGTTAGTCCGGGTATGTTCCCTTGGGCCAGAGCCAATGGGGACGATATGCATTAAATTTACCAGTGCAGGTCCCTCTTCACCCAGAGACGCCATATTCACTGCGGTGCGGACTACGCGGCGGCTGTTCGGACCCCCGGCGACGGGTACAAAAATCGATCGGACCGGTCTGTGTTCGCGGTAGCGCACGACAGCGATATCACATGGTGGGTCATCCACAATCGGATCGATCACCGAACCATATAACCTTCCAGCCGTATTTGTGTAACCAGGCCAACCCAACAAGATTAGATCCGAGGCGTTCTCCACAGCTGTCTTACGAACAGCATCATCCACTTTTCGGCCTAAGCGGATCATCGTGTGCACTGGGACATCCATCTTTTTAGCCTGTTCGATAACCGTTTCTAGATAAGGCCGTCCATGTTTGAGCTGCGATCGCCCATCACCCAGAGTGAGCTGGTAAGGAACCCGCACTACATGCAAGGCCAGCACTTCTCCTTCGTTTGCCCGTGCGAGGATGCTGCCGATATGTCCCAGGATGCGGGCCTGTTCCCGGGTTGCCACAGGGATAAGCACCGAGTACTGCCGGCTGACAAGCACTTCTTCCAGGAGGATCTCCTTCGGTTTTTCGATCTCTTCAATCCGGGAGAAGTAAGTGTAATATGCCAGCAAACCAACAATAATCCATGCTACGGCGACGTACCAGGCAAGCGGGCTGAACGTGAACAAGTATATTGCCAGCAAAGCATTAATCACAATTCCTAGGATTGGGATCAAAGGGAAAAGTGGTACCCGAAATCCGCGTTCCAGATCAGGCATTTTTAAGCGTAAACGCATTACGACTACATTTACTTGCAAGAATAGCAAAAGGAACAGGATGCCGGCCGCAGCGGCCACATCTTCGATCGGCAGCAGCCAGGAGATCAGCAACATGAAAGCCCCTGAAAAGATCACCGCCCAGTAAGGGGTTAGCCGTTTGGGGTGTACTTTTGACAATAAATGTGGGAGATTGTGATCGCGGCCCATGGCAAATGAGACCCGCGAGGAGGAGTATGTAGTAGCATTTAAGGCTGACATCGTCGAGACCAGTCCGCTGAACAGCAGCACGACCGCCCCGATGCCAAGAGGGAATGTCTGCCGGGCAGTCTCCACGATTGCCACTTCTTTTTGTAATCCTAGATACTCGTAGACCTTCATTCCCTCTGGTGGGATGGTTGCCCCGAAGGCGACGATCGAGACCAGCAAATATATCGAGACTGCAACAGCAATCGACAGAAAGATCGCCCGCGGCACGTTGCGCTTGGGATTAATCACCTCTTCTCCGGACTGTACAATGATTTCATATCCCTCGAAAGCAATAAACGTCACTCCCATTGCAGCAAAGACCGCTATAAATCCATTCGGCATGAAATCGCTTGAAATACTCTGCTGCCAGCCGTCTGATCGCAGCATAACCAGTAAGCCAAATAAAACAAATAAACCCAAAATCACGATTTTCGCCATGGTCACAATATTGCCGATCATGCCGGTTTCAGACGCACCCAGGGAGTTGATAAATGTAAAGGCTAAGATGATCAAGGTCATAAATACCAGGGTCATCTGGGCCACGGTTAACCCCAAAGTCGGTAAATCCGCAATCAGCCATAATTCGCTGGCAAATCTACCAAACCCCAGCGCGTACAAAGCACCGGCAGATGCCGCGGCCGACCAGCTCATCCATCCCGCCAGGAATCCCTGCGTCCCACCCAAGCCTTTTTTCACCCACACATAGCTGCCCCCAGCTTCCGGATATGCAGAGCCTAATTCAGCGTAGGACATGGCGGTGAATGAGGTGATAATGCCGTTGAAGGCAAATGCCAGGATCAAGGCCGGTCCCGCTATGCCAGCGGCGATCCCGGTCAGGACGAAGATTCCGGCACCGATCATCCCACCGATGCCGATCATCGTGATGGTAAATAAATTTAAATTCCTGCTGAGCGTTACGCCAGTTGAGATACTGGACTCAGGATTGTTGTTTGAACCAGTCATTCGCATTCCCTTTACTTCAGTTTTAATCTATGAATTTTACCCTACAAACCAGAAAATGACCCACTGATCACAGAAATTGCAGAATTCTATTATCACCCGCTCGGGCAGAAAGTAAGAGGGAAGCATTCGATTCTAAGGATAAAAAAAACCGGGCCTCACAATCAGATGCTTCACCCATATTAATTCTACAGCAACCAAGTTCTATTGATATTGATCTAAGTTAGGGTTTAACCAGCGTCAGGTCGCCCCAGGTCGTCGGATCGCTCAACGTGCGGATGGGCACATAAGAGACCATGCTTTGCTGAATGTTCTGGTTGGGATTATCGTTATCGGAAATCGAGTAGGCAAAACCGAAATGCTGGCCTGTAAAGGGACTCACATCGAAAACAGACCAGGGGATTGCTGCTTCTACAATATAACCATCGCTGCGTGAACGGGCAGCGATATCGACCTGATCACGCCCTCCGGCGATCGAACTTGGAAACCATAAGTAGGCCTCTCGTTCTCCTTTTGTTGAGGGAGACCCGGGGGAGATGCCGAGCTGAAAATCATCCCCGTTGAGCGCCCCAAGATAAAAATCACTTGACACATCTGTATCTAACAGGATATCGAGGGAGTCACCCTTGAACAAATTAGATCCGCTGGCCTTCTGGACATATTTATCGTCAATCACCCGGATCCCCAAATAAAGATTGTTCTCATCCCAGCCGACCATCGCCCGGCCAGAGAGGTCATCTGCGCTGGAATGTTCACTGTTCCCGTACACGACATTCTCAATCCGGTAGCGGTCGAGATCCCAATCCTCCAGGGAAGCATCGATCCTTGGGGGTGCGTCAAAGTAAACTCCAACCATGCTGAATTTTGGTCTCATCCCTGGTCCGGCATAGGATCGCGTCGGCGTTGGGGTTTTGGTGGCCGTGGCAGTTGGCGGCAGGGGTGTATCCGTTGGGACTGGAGAAGGCAGCTGCCCGGGTTGGGTTGAAGTTGGGCTGGCCCATGCAGGGGGAAAAGTTTGGGTGGGGAAAATGACTTGTAATGAAGTCACAGTGGGATTGAACAATGCGGTCATGGTCAAATCGGGCGTGGGAAAATCGAAAGGCGTTGGAGAAGGGACGAAAGGGAAATTACACGCCAACGACGCCAATGCTAATAACCCGACGGCCAGGAGTGGAAAACGCAATTTTTTGTTCATGCTGCCCTCACTTTCATAATTCATCAACACCATCATTATAGATCATCTTACCATCTGGCTGGAAATCACCAATCGTGACCCCCTAATTACTGGGGAGGATAATCCGTTAACGTGGGTGATTGTTGGAAAGTTCCGATAATTCTCAGATAAAGATCTCTTACCCGGACTTCATGAAGTGTATAGTATGTCCTGGACACCCCGCAACAATCTATTGACAAATGACTTTAAATTTGCTATAGTACTAACACGCGTTAGTAACACGTGTTAGTGACATATCGCACAGCCCATGAATTCCTATAGAGTGACCAGCAAGGATGTTGCCGAACGTGCCGGTGTCTCTCGAACCACCGTTTCTTTAGTGCTGAATAATGTCCAGGGGGTTCAAATCAGTGAAGAGACCCGCGGACGGGTGATTGAAGCCGCCTTGGAGCTAGGTTATGTACCCAATGCAGCTGCCCAGGCATTAGCCAGTCAGCGCGCCCAAATCATTGGATTGATCCTGACCCGCAACCCACACCACATCTCCTCTGATGCATTTCTAAATCAAATCCTGGATGGATTGATCACCGCCGCTCACGAGCATTCCATCCGCTTGCTGATCGATATCGTCGAGGCCCAACACCAGAAGAAAGCCTATTCGGAGCTGGTGCGGGCCAAGCGCATTGATGGCTTGATTCTCTCTGGCCCACGCTTTGATGACGATGCGCTGTTATCTCTCCAGCAAGATCGCTTTCCAACCGTTTTGATGGGCCAGCTTCCGGAGACAGATTTCTACAGCGTCGATATCGATAATTTCTCCGCTGCCAAACAGGCGGTCAACCACTTGCTAAACCTGGGTCATCAGCGAATTGCCTGCATCACCAACGCCCCACCTTCCTATACCGCCGCTGCTGAAAGACTGCGTGGCTACCGCCAGGCGCTTGAATCTCAAGCAATCCTGTATGATGAAGAATTGGTACGTTTCGGTGATTTCGATCCCGAGAGCGGCTACCATCAAATGATGGATTTATTAGCGGGAAAAAATCATATTTCAGCTATCTTTGTTGCCAGCGACGTAGTAGCCATCGGAGCAAAAGCAGCGATCGTCGAATATGGATTGAAAATCCCTCAGGATATCGCCCTGGTCGGGTTTGACGATGTACCCCTGGCGCGCTATTTGGATCCCCCGCTCTCCACAGTGCGCCTGCCCGCCAACGAGCTGGCCACCCGAGCCAGTCAAATGCTGATCCAGATTATCCAGGGCAATCCCCCCTCACAAAAGCAAGTTCTTCTAGAATCTCAGCTGATCGTGCGCCAATCCTGCGGCGCCGTTCCCCCCAATTCGTGAATTATCTGCGGCAACTGAGGTACTCTTCGTTCAGAGGTAAATGCTAGCGAAAACTCGAATTAATCTTAAACCAGGAGTTCGCTGGTGAATAATAAGAACATTTCTGGCCAAGATCTTTCGATTATTTTTTCCGGGAAATTAATACTAAATCAAGAAAGGAGGTGAATTATTCATAAAGGATAAAAAATAATTAATTTCTGCGGTTCACATCTTATTACTCTATATCAATTAAGGAGAAGAAAACATGTCTAAGAAAAGTAAGTTTTGGTACTTGTTTGGAGTTTTGGTAATTGCCGCCATGATCATCAGCGCCTGTGCAAGTGCAACAGAAGCACCCACAGAAGCACCAGCAGAGGCTCCAACCCCGGCACCTGAAGAAATGCCTTTCGAGGGGGAAACTGTGACTATCTTTACCGCCGCCGCAGAGGAGCAGGCCGCCACTTTCCAGGCAGAATTTGTGGACTTCATGGAGGAAACAGGAATTGAAGTCGTTGTGGAAGGATCCCCGGATTTTGAGGTCCTTTCTGTAACGCGTGCAGAGGCTGGAGACCCACCGGAAATCTACAACTTCCCGCAACCCGGTCTTATGGCAGATATGGCTCGCGATGGCTTCTTAGTCGACCTGAGCACAGCCATGGATATGGGTCTTCTGCAAGAGCAATATAATCAGGCTTGGCTTGATTCGGGGATGGTTGATGGCACATTAATCGGCATCTGGCACAACGCGGATGTCAAGAGCCTGGTGTGGTACGCCAAGCCCGAATTTGAAGCAGCCGGCTATGATATTCCTGAGACCTGGGATGAGTTGCTGGCCCTCTCAGATCAGATCGTCGCCGATGGTAACGTTCCCTGGTGCATCGGCATCGAGAGCGCATCTGCTACTGGCTGGCCTGCCACGGATTGGGTCGAGGATATCATGCTGCGCACTACTTCGGTTGAGAATTATGATGCCTGGACCACTGGCGAACTTGGATTCGATTCTCCCGAGGTTCGGAATGCATTCGAGACCATGGGCAATATCTTCTTCAATGAGGATTATGTCCTGGGTGGTACCACCGGTATCCTTACCACTAATTTTGGCGACGCGCCAACACCCTTGTTTGACGATCCCCCCAGCTGCTTCCTGCACCGCCAGGCGAGTTTCATCCCCGGCTTCTTCCCGGAGGACGCGGAAGTTGGTGTCGACGTAGACTATTTCTACCTGCCGCCGATTGACCCTGCCTACGGCAAACCAGTACTCGGCTCCGGCTCGCTGCTGAGCATGGCTGTCGATAATGGGGCTGTCCGCGAGGTGATGAACTTCTTGGCCACCCCTGCCTCGGTTGAGGTGGAAGTGAAAGAAGGATTGTTTGTCGCCCCACAAAATGGCGTGCCTTTGGACTGGTATCCATCCGATACTCTGAAAGGTTTCGCCGAAATCCTGGCCAATGCAGAAACCTTCCGCTTTGATGGCTCGGACTTGATGCCCGGTGCAGTCGGCGCAGGCAGCTTCTGGACTGGTGTCACTGACTATATCAGTGGGGAAGACCTGGATGCTGTCCTGCAAGCGATTGATGCCAGTTGGCCAAGTGAATAAACAAGACAACATCACGAAAAGAGAGTATCTATGATCTAGAAATTGGAGCAGGGCAGTCTACTCACGGCTGTCCTGCTTCTTTTCTAGTCATATGAGAAGGAGGATTGCATGGCAGAGACAGTTGAACATTCCGCGCCACCCCCAAATAGGTTCACATCAATTTTTACAACCGGACCTCTGCGGATAATTGTATCCTTCGCCGTTCCGGTGCTCACCTTCCTGGCGCTGCGCTGGAGCTTCATCTTTATGCGAGACGCTGACGCGAACAAATTCATCGTCGCCATCGTCGCCATGATCGTTGGTGTGGGTGCCGTCTGGGCTCTATATCTCATCTCCGATAATCTGGTATCGCTGCTGCCTGAAGCGGCTAGGGAAAGTGTGCGACCGTTCGTCTTCGTAGGCCCGGCATTGGTGATCCTGGGCGTATATCTGGTATACCCGGCGATTAGGACCGCTTATCTAGGTTTCTTCAGCGCCAATTCGAGTACCTTTGTCGGTCTGGAGAATTATATATTTGTTTTCACCGATCCTGCCATGCTGCTTGTGTTACGAAACAACGTATTGTGGTTGATTTTTGTGACCAGCTTCGTGGTCGGCCTGGGATTAATCATTTCAGTGATGGTCGATCGCGTCCGGTGGGAGGCGGCCGTAAAGTCAATCATTTTCTTGCCAATGGCTATCTCGGCTGTAGGTGCTAGTGTGATCTGGAAATTCGTGTACAATTTTCAGCCACTCCCTCGCCCACAGATCGGTTTGCTCAACGCAGTCCTGGTCGCTTTGGGTGGAGAACCGCAGGGCTGGTTGATTTTAAAACCATGGAATAACTTCTTCCTGATGTTCATCATGATCTGGATTCTAACCGGTTTCGCTATGGTCGTGCTATCATCAGCGATCAAAGGTGTACCATCTGAACTCATCGAGGCAGCCCGCATCGATGGAGCAACAGAAATCCTAATTTTCTTCCGGGTCATAATACCCTATATCCGCGGCACATTGATCACGATCACCACCACTGTGATCATCATGGTGCTGAAAGTTTTCGACATCGTGTTCGTTATGACCAGCGGTCAGTTTGACACCCAAGTGATAGCCAATCGCATGTTTCAGGAGATGTTTACCTTTCGCAACGCCGGACGTGCAAGTGCGCTGGCCATTATCTTACTCGTTGCCGTTTCGCCGGTCATGATTTATAACGTCCGCAACATGCGCGCAGGAAGGAGCTAGATCAATGGGTACACCAATTCAAACAAGCACAAGCACCGGGAATGACCGGCTTCGAAAAATCTTCGCAGGATTACCATTACGCATCGCGATCATCGCTATCGCCTTGGTCTGGACCATACCGACCATCGGATTGTTAATCACTTCATTTCGACCACCAGACGATATAAAAACTTCTGGTTGGTGGACGATTTTCCAGCATCCTTTCGAAGCTAGCCAGTATACAATTCAAAACTATGCACAAGTTATAACCGCCGATGGCATGGGTAATGCTTTTATTAATAGTCTCTTGGTGACGATTCCTTCTGTAGTCATCCCGATCACAATTGCGGCTTTTGCCGCCTATGCCTTTGCCTGGTTGGAGTTCCCTGGTCGTCGCTTTTTCTTTGTGGTCGTCGTAGGATTGATGGTAGTACCGCTCCAAACTGCTTTGGTACCCTTATTGCGCCTGTATGTAGGAATTGATTTGAATGGCACATTCCTCGGGGTCTGGTTAGCCCATACTGGCTTTGGGCTTCCATTAGCTATCTTCTTGTTTTTTGGCTATATTGCCACACTGCCAAGTGAGATTATTGAATCAGCTCACGTCGACGGTGCCTCACCGATGGCGACATTTACCCGCCTTGTATTACCCCTCTCTGTTCCGGTGATCGCTTCCTTCGCGATATTCCAATTCCTTTGGGTGTGGAACGATCTTCTAGTAGCGTTGGTGTTTCTAGGAACCAGGAAGGAAGTCTCGGTTGTAACTGCCAGACTCTCAGCGTTAATCGGTGAGAGAGGACAGGACTGGCATGTTTTGACCTCCGGCGCATTCATCACGATGCTCATTCCCCTTATCGTCTTTTTCGCTCTACAGCGCTATTTCGTGCGCGGTTTAACTGCTGGTTCTGTGAAAGGCTGATCAGCCTCTCGTATGAGTTCAGCGAATTTGTGGTACAAAAACGCAGTCTTTTACCAGGTATATGTGCGCGCCTTCTTTGATAGCAACGCAGATGGACATGGAGATCTGCGCGGCGTATCTCTCAAGTTGGATTATTTGCAGGATTTAGGCGTCGATTGCCTGTGGTTGATGCCAATCTACCCTTCACCGCTGCTCGATGATGGCTATGACATCGCTGATTATTACGGTATTCACCCAGATTATGGAAAGCTGGCGGATTTTAAGGATCTAATCAAGGCTGCCCACGAGCGGGGAATCCACATTATCATCGACCTGGTTTTGAATCATACATCTGATCAGCATGCCTGGTTCCAGTCAGCACGAGAGGGACGAGACAATCCTTACCACGATTATTACGTGTGGAGCGATAGTGACCAGGTTTACCGTGAAGCACGTATCATCTTTCTGGATACTGAAAAATCTAACTGGACCTGGGATGAGAGTGCTCAGAGATATTACTGGCACCGATTCTATTCCAGCCAGCCTGATTTGAATTTCGATAACCCCACAGTCCGTGAGGAGATGCTCAAAGTTGCAAAATTCTGGTTAGACTTAGGTGTAGACGGCTTTCGAGCCGATGCAGTACCTTACCTTTTCGAGCGCGAAGGCACTAATTGTGAAAACTTACCGGAGACCCATGCCTACTTGAAAGAATTACGTCGATTTATTGACCAGAACTACCCGGGTCGCATATTGCTCTGTGAAGCAAACCAGTGGCCTCAAGATGTGCGCCAGTTTTTCGGTGATGGAGATGAGTTCCACATGGGCTTTAATTTCCCCTTGATGCCGCGTATATATATGGCTCTAGGTAAAGAGGACATATCACCTTTGATTTGGGTCTTACAGCAGACTCCATCGATACCTGAAAACACTCAATGGTCAACATTTTTACGCAACCACGATGAGCTCACCCTGGAGATGGTCACGGAAGAAGAGCGGCAGTGGATGTGGGAGCAATATGCCCCCGAACCAAGAATGCGTTTAAACCTGGGCATTCGACGCAGGTTAGCTCCCCTTTTAGACAACGATCGTAGGGTGATTGAACTGGCACATTCGCTGCTTTTCACCCTTCCAGGTTCACCCGTTGTCTATTATGGCGACGAAATCGGTATGGGTGACAATATTTGGTTGGAAGACCGCAACGGCGTGCGGACTCCAATGCAGTGGGATGGCAGTCCAAATGCCGGTTTCTCGCTAGCCGCCTCAGACAGACTATACGCACCAGTCATTTCAGATCCGGTGTTCAGACCTGTAAACGTCAACGTAGCCGATCAAATTACCGAACCCGATTCTTTATTATCCACCATAAAAAATATGATTGCAGTCCGAAAATCCCGACCAGCCTTTGGATGGGGAGAATTTAATTGGGCTGTCGATACCTCGGATATTGAATCGTACTCGATCGCTGCATTTTACCGCTTCTTTGAGCATGAAAATTTGCTTATCCTCCATAATCTGTCAGCAAGAGAGCAATCCATCGATATCGCATTACCATCAACAAAAAATACTTTGGAAGATCTTTTCGGAAAAAAGCTGGAGTTTACAATCAAACAGGGAAGATTTTCTATTAATTTGGGACCATTCGAATACCGATGGTTTCAAGTTAAATCATGAATCCAGAGATTTTTTCGATCCACTAAAGATCACTTTTAGGTTTTAAATCAGAATCTATCATGTTCACTTATGAATACCCTCGTCCCGCACTGACCGTGGATGTGGTTGTCATCACGTTACTAAATGACCAGTTGCATATCTTGCTTATTCTACGCGCGCAACCCCCATTTCAAGGCTCATGGGCCCTGCCGGGGGGATTTGTTGGGATGGATGAATCTCTAGAGTGTGCAGCAGCTCGGGAGCTGGCGGAGGAGACCGGCATAGAAGGCGGCGAACTTGAGCAATTTCACACTTATGGCGACCCGCACCGCGATCCGCGAGGAAGAGTGGTCAGCGTGGCATACTGTACTTATCTCCCACCTGAGACATCGATATCTATTCGAGGAGGCGGAGATGCCAAACAGGTTCGCTGGTTTCCAATGACAGATTTGCCCGATTTAGCCTTCGATCACTCCATAATCATTCAGGATGCACTGAACCACCTTCGGGATCGGATTCGATCTGATCAATTTGCGAAAAAAACTTAATCCTCATCAATGTTTTGCATTTATTTCCCTGGTGAGGTATAGTGGTCAAGAATCTCAAAGAACATTGATCAACGTTACATCGCAATGAGAAAACGCATTCCACACAACGTTTGGATCCTATCGATCACCTCCTTCCTGACCGATATCTCATCCGAAATGCTTTTCAACCTGCTGCCACTTTTCCTGGTTAATGTTTTAGGTGTGCGCACTTCAGTGGTTGGCCTGATCGAAGGTCTGGCCGAGACGACTGCCAGCCTGATCAAATTAGGATCCAGAGCACTCTCCGATTATCTTGAGAATAGAAAGACCTTGACAGTGATCGGTTATGGTCTTTCTGCCCTGGCCAAACCTTTACTTTTCTTTGCCAATACATGGGGCTGGGTTCTGGCAGTACGTTTTACCGACCGGGTCGGTAAAGGCATTCGCAGCTCACCTCGCGACGCTTTGCTCGCTGACAGCACCCCGCAAAACCGGCGTGGTCTGGCCTTTGGGCTTCACCGGGCTGCGGATACTGCTGGCGCCTTCACTGGCTTGGTGATCGCAGCCTTGGTGGTTTGGGCGTCTCAAGCTAGTGCAGCCGAGCTCTCCAGGAACACTTTCCAGAAAGTGACTCTGGCCAGCATCATCCCGGCATTTCTGGGGGTTATCGTCCTGGCGCTTGGCGCACGTGAAGTTGTCACCTCCCGCACCTCAGGGGAGAGCCGGCGCCTTAAATTCTCAGGCCTGGATCGTAATTTTTGGGCATTCCTGGTCGTCGTGGTGATCTTCTCCCTGGGCAATTCTGCAGACGCGTTCATCATTTTGCGCGCCCAGGAAAGAGGTCTAAACGTGCTGCAGGTTTTGGGAATGCTGCTCACCTTCAATGCTGTGTACACGATAATCGCCAGCCCTGCCGGGGCGCTCTCCGATCGCATCGGTCGCCGCGCAGTTCTAATCGCCGGTTGGCTGGTATATGGCTTGATCTACCTGGGATTCGCCGCAGCCAATACCGGGGCTCAAATCTG
>SDBV01002682.1_pt1 | contig 26589 bp, 29 predicted proteins | sample 2277081 | NCBI WGS metagenome assembly SDBV01 (sample SAMN10402039, study PRJNA504765) | marine sediment metagenome | isolation source: marine sediment core GS10_PC15, 223 cmbsf | place: Arctic Ocean: Southern Knipovich Ridge | collected 2010 | reverse complement strand
GGCAGTTGAAAAGACATTACCTCTTCCTCGTGGTGATGAACGGATCCTTGTTGTTGATGATGATAAAGTACTGATGAAAGTATATAAAGAGATCTTTGAAAACCTTGGTTATAAGGTAACTGCTGTATCAAGCAGCATTGATGCTCTGGATAAATTTCAGAAAGCTCCTGATGATTTTGATTTACTGGTTACAGATATGACTATGCCTAAAATGACAGGAATTGAGCTTTCTAAGAATATTTTATTAATCCGGAAAAATATACCTATCGTTTTATTAACAGGATTCAATAAACAGATTAATGAGAAGAAAGCAAAAGAAATTGGTATTCATGATTTTATTATGAAGCCTGTTCATACAAGTGAGCTTGCAGGAGCAGTTAGAAGAGCTTTAGATGATAAATGATATGGTTGATTGGAGAATTAATAACTTTACAAAAAAAGCATAACAATACACCTGGCGATGTGTGGTGTATGCGACATCACCAGGTGTTACAGCGTCTACTTTAATGGTTCGATATTGCTTTAGGTTAACTTACCGTCTGCTTCTACTTGTTTTAATAGCGTTAATAAGTTTTTCTGCTTCCTCCGCTGAAATTCTTCCTTCCTGGAGCATTTCAAGCACTATTCGTATTTCACCTTCATTTTTATTTCCTCTTGCAGACTCTGTGAATTCCCTTGAAATATCTTCTCCCATTTTACCGAATTTGGAACCGAATTTTACCATTTTCTCAAAAAAATTAGACACTTCATCTTCAAAGCTTCTGTGTCCGCGGGCTCTATGTCGCGATGGTTCGAAGCATCTGAACATTCCATCAAAGAATTCGCCAAATGGAGAGTCTTTAAAAAAGTCTTCCGGGCCTTCGTCAATCTTTGCATCAAAATCCTGATATTTCATTATAGAAACGCCGCCTCTGTAGTTCTGGATTAGAAAGTTAAATCCTCCTTCACCTTTCTGAATAATAGTAGATTCATTTTCTGTTCGTGTGGAGCATTCTTCCAGATTATTAAACAATCTTCCCTTTGTTTTTATCTGTATGATGAAGTTTCCATGCTCGGGAAGTGCAAGCTTTACCTTTCCATTCCCGGAAAATATGCTCAAGGAACCGGTTGGCGCCGGATTAACCTGTAGGAATATTCGGCCGTTTCCGCTTTTTAAAGTCGAATCTCCTTCTATTGCAGATTCTCTGATAAAGATTCTTCCGTTTGCAGAAGAAAAATCAATTGTACCGTCTAAATTCTTGCTTTCTATAGAGCCGTTAGCGCATGTTGCAACAATTATTCCTTTAAGGTTTTCTAATTGAATTTTTCCGTTCCTTGTATTTGATTCTAACCTGCCGTTTAGATTTGCATATGAAATTATCCCGTTATTTGTTTCGGTAGTTATATTATATTTGGTTTCTTTAGGCAGATGTAGGCGAATAGTGTGTTTTCTTTCATATTCAAAATCCGGTTTAACTGTAATAGTAATTTTTTCATTCTCTAATATTTCATAGAAATCTTCTGTTTTTTCTCCTGTATCGTGGCCTGAATAATCAAGATATGGTTTTTCAATTTCTTCGCCTATTATTTTGAAATTGCTGTTGCTTCCCTGAATATGAACAGGTTTATCTAAATTGATATTTTTAAAATTTTCCATGTTTTCCTCCTAAAAGATTTAAAGTGCATAAAGATTGTTTAATACATCGTTCATAGAGACCTTTCCTTCTTTGAAGTCTTTTAGAAGGTCCAGTCTGTTCTGAGCTGCTACGTATTTTGAAAATTTGCCTATATCGAGCATTCTGTTTATTTTTAAGAGCCTCGATTTTACCGTAGGATAAGATAAGCCAAGCTGCCGCTCTACTTCTTTAATATTCCCCTGGCAGCCTAAGAAAATCCGTACAAAGTGAAGAAGTTCATTTGGGAGGTTGCATAATTCACACCTGCTGAACTTTCCTTTTATCTTTGTATTGCATTCTGTACAGGTGTATTCTGAAACAATCATATTCCCGCTGCATACAGGGCAATTCCCAATCTGTTTTTTCAATTTTCATCTCCTGCATTATTCTCTAATATAAAAATACTAGTTACCCCTTAATAAAGTCAACATAAATATTAATTATCTTAAGGGGTTGATATCATGAATGCATTGTAAAATAAATTTCTCGCAAAGTACGCCAAGGCCGCAAAGGGGATAAAGAAACTTAACAGGAGGTAATAAAAAAACCATATTTAATAAATTTATAAGGAAATCAGGGATGCTGGAAGAAAGTAAAAGTTATCTTTATAGCCTTTAAACTTATATTTACATACATAAACCTTTTTAATTAATATTTTATTTTTCTTGAGAAATGTTTTAACTTTTAATGTTTAAATAGAAATGAAATTGATTCATGATTTCCAGCCTTTCTAATAAATATTTTTTTATCCTTAAAGAAGGCGTACAAAAGTTTAAAGAGTACCTTAAAAATTGAAATATTAATAAAATTCCTTCGCGTTCTTTGCGAGCTTTACGAGAAACCCGTTTCCGCATTAAGATTTTGCAGACGTCTGCAAAATGCTTTAGTGCTAATTTACTCCTTGACTAGAGCCTGAACTTGGAATTATTATAAAGACAATTAAAAATAAAATCATAACTGGTAATATGTAAAATTGCAGAAAAAAAAGTTTTATTATTCTTATATCAATAATACCCTGCAATTTCAAATCTTAACTTAAAAAGGAGAAAATATGTCAGAAGGTTTTGATCCAAACAAATACCTGCCAAAGCTAAGTCCTACGGTTATTGTTATAATTATTGCAGCAGTTGCAGTAATTTCAGTTATTGCAACCAGCGTTTATACTGTAGAGCCAAATGAAAAGGCAGTTATACTGATTTTCGGTGAATTGCAAACATATGTAGATAGTAATGGTAATGACCAGCCGATTCTGCATCCGCCCGGAATGCATTTTAAATGGCCCTTTGGTATAGAACAAAACTTAAATGTTCCTACGGAAAGTGAACTAAAAAGGGAGTACGGCTTTAGGACTGTTTCTGCGGGAATAGAAACAACTTATTCGGAAAACTATCCTCATGAATCTATAATGCTTACAGGTGATAAAAATATTGTAGATGTTCAGTGGGTAGTTCAGTTTAAGATTGTAGATCCTGTTGCGTGGTTATTTAATGTGCGTGACCAGGAAAGAATGATCAGAGACGTTTCTCAGTCTGTTTTAAACCAGCTTGTCGGAGACAGGCTTATAAATATTATAATTACAACAGGCAGAACAGAAATAGAGGAAGAAGGCAGAATCCTGATGAATGAGCAGTTTAATGCTTATAAACTCGGAATAAATGTAAGTACTGTGGCGCTTAAGAATGTACTTCCTCCAAGGGGGCCGGTTAGAGATGCTTTTGAAGACCTGAATAAAGCAGACCAGGACAGTGAAAGATTAATTAATGAAGGTAAAGAACAGTATAATAAAGCAATAGAGGAAGTAAAAGGTGAAGCAGCTGGTATACTTGCAGAAGCAGAAGGTTATGCTCAAAGACGTGAAAATGAAGCAAATGGTGATGTTGCAAGATTCCTTGCAGTGTATGCAGAGTATAGAAAAGCGCCGAGTGTAACACGTACAAGGCTTTATATAGAAATGATCGAGGAAGTATTCGCAAGTATAGAAAATACTAACCTGATAGATAAAAATCTTTCCAACTTTATTCCATTCAAAGCTTTAACAGAAGGAGGGTCAAACAGATGAAAAAAGTAATAGTTGTACTGGTTGTAATCGGTGTAATAGGAATTTTAATTGCAATGGCAGGCCCTTTTTATATACTTGAAGAAGGTTATCAGAGCATAGTAATTCGTTTTGGTAAAATAGTGGATGTACAAACAGAAGCAGGTTTTAAATTTAAAATGCCTGTAATCGATAATGTTGTAAAGTATCCGACAAAAATTCTTGCCTGGGACGGAAATCCGCAGGAAATACCTTCCCGTGAACCTGAATCTCAGTTTATAGTAGTAGATACAACTGCAAGATGGAAAATTGTGGATCCTGAATTATTTTACAGGTCTGTTCAGACTGAGGACAGTGCTCAATCCCGTCTGGATGATGTTATAGAATCCAGTGTTAAGAATGTAATATCAGGAAACTTTTTAATAGAAGCATTAAGATCTACAAATGCTATTTATAATTTACTGGAAGAAATAACAGAAGAAATAACACATATAGCAGAAGAAGTAGAAACGGACGAATTAGCAGAAACAGATGTGCCAACTGAAATAGATGAACTTGTAATATCTCTGGAAGCTGCTTTAGCCGATCCGGAGGGCATAGATGCTCTTAGAATAGAAAAGGGCAGAGAAATACTTTCCGAAGCGATGCTCGAAGTTGCAAGAAATAAAATGGTGGACGGTAATATAAATAAGTTTGGTATTGAACTGATCGATGTTATTATAAGGCAGATTAAATATTCAGATGATCTTACACAGAGCGTATATTCACGAATGATTCAGGAGAGAAACCAGCTTGCCCAGAGAAAACGTTCTATAGGTGAAGGTGAAAAAATAAGAATTCTCAGCCAGCTGGGAGCAGATGTTGAAATAGAAATATCAGAAGCATACGAAGAGGCAGAAGAAATTAAAGGGGATGCAGACGCTGAAGCAACAAGAATTTATGCAGATGCATATAACGAAGACCCAGACTTCTTCAAGTTCTGGCGTACTATAGAATCTTATAAAAGAACTATGCCAAATTTTATTGTAACTCTTTCTACAGACGCGGAGTATTTTAATTACCTCTACGATATGTTCGGAAGGGACTAAGGTTTAGATTTTATATATTTATGCTCCTGCTTTTGCAGGGGCATTTTTTTACTTAGTTCCGCGAAGCTTGTTGTTTAATCTGCAAATCTGCTGTAAAATAATTATAAAATGAATAATGAACAGATAAAGGAAAAATTATTACAGATAAAACATACGGATAAAGATTTTTCTGTGGTGCTTTCCGGCAAAAAAAGCAAAAAAGTAGACGGACTTTATAAAACTAAGAGTAGAGAAATAATTATACACAATAAAAATTTCACTACAGAAGATGAACTTATGTATACAGCTATACACGAGTACGCTCATCATATACAGTTTTCAGAATCCTCTCTTCCGATTTCTACACGTTCACATACGAACCGATTCTGGCATACATTTCATACACTTCTTTTTAAAGCGGAAGAATTGGGCCTTTATAAAAATGTTTTTGATTCTAATGATGAGTTTAAAGAATTAACAGAAAAAATAAAAAATGAGATCTTCCGTGTAAACGGAGGACTTATGAAAGAATTTGGAAGGCTTTTGGCAAAGGCGCGCGAACTTTGTGAAAAATACCATACTAGCTTTGAAGATTATATAGATAGAATATTAAACCTTCCGCGGACAAGTGCAAATACAATAATGAAAACTTTTGATATGGATCTGGATGAACGGATAGGATTTGAGAATATGCGTGTTTTAACAAGGATAGGAGACAGTGAAAAAAGAGAAGAAGCCCAGGTAGCGCTACTAAACGGCCAGAGCCCGGATATGGTAAGAATGCAGTTTATAGCCAGACAGGAAGAAAAAAATACCGTAGACGCATTAAAAGCAGAGAAACAAAGAATAGAAAAAACTATCTCTACCCTAAAATTACGCCTCGAGGAATTAAATAAAAGGATAAAAGAAACGGATCCTGCAGAAAACTACCAAAAACCATTTGCGGACAAAAAGCAGGACGGAATTACAGAGCAGGAAAATAGCGCGGATGATACGGTTATTTTAAATATTGATTCAAGAGACAATTTACCGGAAGACCAGGAAACAGATGACAGTTCAAAAATACTGTCCTTTAATAAAGAATAAATTCTTTAAAAATATAAGTAGCAGTGCTTAATAGCTATACCTGCTATTACCAATAAATTCTCTTAACAAAGAATAATCAGGTACAATACTTTCATCTTCCCATGCTGTTAATTGTTTAAAAATATCACTGAGCCTTTTTGCGCGTTCTACTGCGTCATCATGCTCTATGTTCTTGTGTTCATTTATAAACCTATCAAAAAAGTTCCCAATCTTATGTTTCATTATTGGTAGTTCGTACGCAAGAAAGCTGTTAACAACGGCATCTGTATGCTTAATCCTCGAAACTATGTACCTTAATTCCGACCGCCTTACATAGTGCCAATGCTTAATTGTATCTTCCGGATTTGTATTTCTAAATTGACTATCACGCATTATCCTGCGGAGCAGCCGGATGTCCGCCCATCTAACAAATATGCTGTTATTGTCTTTAACTTGAGAAAGTGTCTCAGTGTATAATTTAAATTTACTCTCTTCCGGAATTCCTTCTGTCATTTCATTATGCATTCCATGAAGTGAGTCTATAAGGATGATATCCGTTTTGCCTGGTTTGATGTTTGTATAGATTGGTTCCCTTTTCCCAGTTTTAAAATTATATACAGGGGATAAGATTTTCTCCCCCTGGCACAGTTTTTCTAAATGCAGCCTTAATAATTCTAAATCTATAGCCTGCGGTGTTTCAAAATCATAATCCCCTGTAGAATCTTTTGGGTGTGTTGCAAGATCAAAAAAATAATTATCAATATTCAGCATTAATGTATTAAATCCTATATCTTTAAGGCCTTCGCGAATTTTGATTGTTGTAGTTGTTTTTCCGGAAGAAGAAGGCCCTGCAATTATAATTATCTTTAAACTGGAAATTTTACCGCGGATTGCACTTAAAGCAGTTTTAATCTCATGGCTGTAAAATTCTTCGGAGGCTTTTACAAGATCGGCAAAGCAGCCTTTTTTTATAAAAGTATTAATCTGCTCTAAGTAAATGCAGTTATTATTAACACTCCAGTTTAACGCATCCCATAGTTTTTTATATGGAATATTATCTGATGAATATGTAAGGCTTTTTTTCCCGGTACGTTTTAATTCATGTTCGTATCTGTATAAAATATATGCTTTTGCTGTTTTTGCATGGCCCTGTTTAATTAATGTTTTTTCCACAAGGTCCTGTATTTCCTCTACAGACGGGTAGCTTTTACTGTATTTATTTGCTTCTAAGTTTATAATCACATTTTCTGTAATGTTCTCTGCTGTTTTTTTGTCTCTGCCGCCAACAGCAACAGCTGCCTGAAGTATTGCCATTGTGATTTTTTCTTTCTCAAAGGGCGCTATTCTGCCGTTACGCTTTACAATATATTTAATCATATTTAAGGGTATTATATTAAATTTATTTTATGTTTGGCTACAAGATATTTTATAAAAGCATTTTGCACCCACAGGGCATAATAACGATGTTAAATAATATTGATATTTCAGGAGACCTTCATCCAACCAGCCAAAACCTGTCGCAACCCAGAAACAATAATAAAAACCACGGCTCCTCACCGTCAACTGCAGTGCTTTATCAGGTTTTGTTATTTATGCTCCATAGTAATGACAACTTTTCCCTGGGCGTGTCCTTTTTCAAGATACCGGAAAGCTTCAGCAGCCTCACTTAACGGGTATCGTCTATCTATTACAGGTACTACTTTGCCGGCTTCAAAAAGCTCTTCCAATAGAACCAAATCTTCTTTTTTGTTTGGTTTCCACATCACTATACATATTTTCTTAGTCCCGGTCTTTGAGATAAATGGTCCTATAAGCATATTTAGAAGCACTTTTGTCATAGAACCTCCGACCATGACAACAATTCCCTTCGGACTCAAAGCACGCTTGTAATCGAAAATCGAACGATGTACCACAACATCAAGAATCAGGTCATAGCGCTGCCCGCTTTTGGTGAAATCTTCCCTCCTGTAATCAATTACATGGTCTGCACCAATAGAGCGCAGCATATCCAGTTTCCTCCTGCTGTCCACTCCGGTAACTTCTGCCCCAAAGTGTTTGGCAAGCTGTACCGCAAAAGTACCTATACTTCCAGAGGCTCCATAGATAAGGACTTTTTGTCCGCTCTGGATATTTGCCTGCTTTAGAAAATGTAATGCTGTATTTCCTCCAACAGGAATGGCGGCAGCTTCCGCATAGCTTATTTGGGCCGGCTTTATTGCCACCATGTTATTTCCAAGCATTTTTTTCTCGGATACAGGTTCTTTCCGCACACATAAGTACTCAGCATTAGTGCCAAAATCCTGCCCGGTAGTTGTGCCAAAGACCTGGTCATCTTTCTTAAATAGCTTCATATCTCTACCTGTTGATTCAATTTCCCCGGCAAATTCACTTCCCAGCATGGTTTTTTTTGGTTTTGTGAAACCCATCATTATTCGCCCCATGAGCTGCAACAATAGAGGCTTCCCCTTCATACCGCTGCGAAGTGTCACATCCCCTGATGTTACTGTCGAAGCATATACTTTAACAAGCATTTCATTGTCTTTTGGGATAGGTTTTTCCAGATCCTTTAATTCAATAACCTCCGGCGGGCCGTATTTTGCATTTATCGCTACTTTCATAATTATTCCTCCTTGTTTACTTTAATTTGATCATTTTTAGTGTAGTTCAACACAATCTATCCTACAAATTTTGCAAAACCTGACAAAATATATTAACCAGTCTTCCACATTTTTTTCCCAGGCCCACGGGGATGGGCGAGGATAAAAAGCCGAAAAATGGGCATAGTACATAACTCATAATTTCCTGTACTTCATATATTTATTAAAAATTAAGAATCATAAGAAGTTTGTATAATTTCACTTTGGATTAGCCTATTTAGTATGTCAATCAGATTATTAATATTATTTTAGCGGCAAAAATTTCAGTTGTTTCAGCACTTTTATGTCCTGCCGGTTCTTGAATATGCCGAATATCAACTCCGGATTCAAAAAATAGTTTTATATAATAATAATATCTTGTTATTTAGACGGAAAATCAGGATCTTTAAGAAAAGCATAAATTTTTTATTTGCCATTTATTATAAAATATCTATAATTAATAATATTACTCAAATTAACAAAGGTATAATGAAAAATGTATTTATATTATTATTTATACTTTTCTCCGGCACCGCATTTTCCCAGCAGCAGATATATTATCTGGATAAAATAATAGAAGATTTTGAAAACAGTACAAACTGGATAGCCGAAGGCGCCAATTCTGACGACATTATCAGAATTACAGCTGTTTATAAATTGGGCTGCCCCTTATACCTTAGCTCCAAACAACCGGAACAGGAACGTGTTTTAGGAATTAAAGTAGAGCAGAACGAAATCGGTGAATACGAAATAATAGTCCGGCCGGAAGAACCTATATACCTTGGTAAATCGATATTAGAGCTTTCATACTGGACACAAGGAAATAATAACAACCACTATGTAAGAATGGTACTGCTAGACATCGATATGAATCCTATTCCGGACTGGGCATGGCACTCAAGCGAAAGATTAAATTTTGTCGGGTGGAAAGAAGTAACATACATGACTACAGCTTACATACAAATAAAGGAAATTTATTTTAATGGTTTTATCATAATTATAAATCCGATTGAATCTATTACAGATAACTACTTTTATTTTGATTTTATCAATATGACTTACGAGACAATAGACAGGACAACTGAATGAATAAGACAAAAATGCTTTTTCTTATTATTCTCATTTCCATTGCTCCGGCCTTTACAGAAGACACGTTACCGGATGATATAATCATATTCAGCTATTCGCATTTGAGGGAAATAACATTTGATTACTCAGAGAATGGCAGCCCTCCCTACTCTGCTGCTGCAAACAAAACGTCTTCTAACATTGTTACAATCGGTCTTAAAAACACGCCGGCAGATACATTAAGAAGCTTTAATCTCGAACCGGGGGAATACCTAAATATAACAATTCACAATAACAATTCCATAGAACAGGACAAAGTCTACCTGATGTTTGACACGCCAATTCATATTCCCGGCATTTGTAAAACAATATCATCGTTGTTCTGTGTTTATGCATCAGATAATGAGGACTTTGTTTTTGCAGAAATAAATATAAGCGCAATAATAACAGATTGCCTTGGTATAGAATACCATATTCCAATTGGCAGATTACAGGGTGAACTTTTTTACGAATACACTGTAGCTATCCCCACTACAATAACCCAGCGGAGCATTTTTATTTCTGATAACATTGGCATAACCTTAAAGGGCTTTGTTTTCTCTGTTTATCCGGTTGGCGAAACTTTAATTGAAATAGGCTTAATGAATATAACTGCAGTTACAGATGTTTTTGCTATGGAGTATTATGATACGGATGAAATACGGAGGGGCTGGTGAATATATGAAAAAGTATATTATAACAGTAATCTGGTTTCTTAATATTATTTTCCTTCAGAATATTTATTCCGAAGGCCGGGCAGAAATACCAGTTGAAAATCAAAATGAAATTACAGCCCTGGCAGGGAAGATATTACTTAATGCCTTTAATTCGGATAACTATATACTAAAACGTGAAGCCATTTACGGATTAAGATATATGGATGCTGAAAATATTTATTTAAATATTCAAACTATATTCGGAGCAGTGCCTCCGGATTATCCGGGATTTGAAATATTAAAAGACACTGCTTTAGAAACTCTGCACTACATAGCTCCTCAAAGAACAATACAATGGCTTGTAGAATATAATGCGCTTTTAGAAAGATATTTTTCCAGTGTATTGTATATTTTTGAAATCCAGAATTTCTTTAAAATAATAGGAACAGAAAATTATTATCATTTTGAGAATATCAATTTCTATTTGAGCAATGCTGCCCATCAATTAACTAAAATTATGATACTTGCAGAGCAGTATATTTCTACAGGCGAAGAGAAATATCTTTTGTCCGTTTACAATAATTTTTCATATTTTGATCCACAAGAATACGATGCGTTATTCAGTTTTTTTAAGGAAAAAGAACTGCCGAATGAAATTATTTATTACAATATAAAAGAACGGATACCGTATTTAAAAACAGGAAACAGTAATTATTTTATCGGTACAGCAGAATTAAAAACAATCCTCTTTGAAGCTCTATTATATAAATACGGATACACAGAAGAAGTATATACAAAAACTTTTTATATAGATAATCCTGTTACTCTTTATAAAACATGGAATATTAATATGATTATGAATTTTTATTCCGGCAGACAGGATAATGATATAACAGATTATATGGGTGCAGAGTTTCCAGAATTAAGCACATCCGAAATTGAAGCTGTTGATGAATTTTTTTTGGAATCCGGCTCTGATACAAATGAGGAGAATTTCTCTATAATTAATAAACCAATTATTTATGATATGGACCTGGGAAAAGAATTAAATTCTCCATACTACTTATTATGCGATGCAGCAGCTTACTGTTTTGCAGGTGCACCGAAAGAAAGACATTTTAATGTTTTTGTTAATAATTTTGAAGAGCAGGAGAACAGCCTTAAATACATGCTTGCGGAAATTATTACTGCCTCTCCTGCAGGTCCAATTCAAAACAGAATACTTGAGTTTTTCGCGCAAAGCTCAAATGCACATATACGCAGCATAGCATTAAATGCATACAGAGAACTGGGGCTTTCAAGACTTCCTGAACAGTTTATTTCCATACTGTCAGATGAAAATGAAACAATTTACAACATGTTTCTTCTTGTCAGACTGATAGGCAGCACAGGAAATAATAAATACATATCTGTAATAAAACCACTGCTTGAGCATGAAAACAGTTTAATTTCTGTTGCAGCAGCAGGTGAAATTCTTAATTTAATTGGCGGCTTTTAAAACAATATAAGGAGAATACTATGTGTTTTTTGGAGCGTTTTTTAAAGCTTCTTTTTAACAGCTTAATAATATTCCTGCTTTTTATTACTCCTATTTATTCAGAAGACTATGTACTGTTTGATTCAGCAGACATGGAAGTATCATGGGAAATTCTTCCGGATGGTTTTATCAATCCTGTACAAAATAATAATTCCAGAACGATAGCTGTAACCAGTGAACGTTATGGTAATGTATCTGGAATATTATTAGAGTTTTCTGAGATAAACACGCTCTCATATTATATAGTAAAGCCCGATATCGATATACAAATTACAGACTTAAACTATTTAAAATACTTAGAAATTACGATTTATAGTAACTATTACAATCTTGGTATAGGAATATTATTCGAGGAAAATTCCGGTAAAAATTATGAAATATTCTTAGGCAGACTGGATTTTGACGGCTGGAGAATATTAACTGCTTATACAGATATATACATTAACGGCTTAAATTTTAAAGGTATAGTAATATATAATAATCCGGAAAGGGATTTTCCTATCAACAGCAGAGTCTTATACATAAAACAAATTATAGCGGATGGGGAATAATTCAAAGTAATATTTCCGCACCGCATACAGCAGAACATATAATAATATTATCACCACTATTATCAATTTCCGGATGTACATTTTGTAAATAATCTTTGTAATATTTTTCCCCGACGAGTTCTTTAAATTTATCTGTTTTATCTTTACTTACCATGCAGACAACAGATCCACCGAAACCTGCGCCTGTAATTCTTGCGCCATCTGCACCGTATTCATTACAAATTCTTACAAGCTCATCTACTTCTTCGCAGGATATTTTATAATCATCCCTACAGCTTAAGTGCGATTCATTCATTAACCTGCAGAAATAGGTCACCTTTCCATTCACAAGGTAATCTGCCCCTTTATTTACACGCCTGCCTTCACTTAACACATGCCTGCATCGTTTTTTTATTGCAAAAGATTGATTTTCAAATTCAGCTGCATTACGGATAAACTCATGAACTTCTCTATTACAATAACCTGCTATTTCTTCTGCTGAATAAACATCTTTTGTAAATACAGTATCAAGCAGCCTGTTGTAATTATCAAAACCCAGCTCCTCCATCCTTTCCGGAATATCACCTAACAACTTTATTTCCGGCATGACAATCTTCCTCAAGAATGCATTTATCATCTCTATACCAATCCTGCATTCAGCTGCTCTTAGATTATAAGCAATAAGCGCGCTTCCCGATTTTTCAGCTTTAATAAGAGAATTACACACAACAATACAATGTGAATCCGGCAGTTCTATATTTTTTACTCTTAAAGGATTAAAATCTATTTTTAAGGCATACCCCTTTTTATTAAGCAGGCATACAGCCTGGTCCATGCCCCCTCCTTCTGTTCCAACATACATTTCTGCCAGCGCAAGGTCCCGGGCGAGCATCAATCTGTCCATAATCAAATTATTTATTTCAGATATAGCAAAACCCGTAACAACAACAAGCGCGGAAGAAGAACTTAGACCGGCAGCAGGAGGTATATTCCCTGAAGCAACACCGTTAAAACCATAAAGCTTCTTTTCTTTGTAAATACTGCGCGGCCGCCTTTATATAATTTGCCCAGCTGCCTGCTTTAGTTTTTTCAATATTGTCTGATATTTCAAAATTTACAGGTTCATACCCGTCTTCACTTTTCACAATTATTTTATTATCATTACGAGGGCTTAAAGCAAGCAGCATACTTCTGTTTATTGCAAGCGGGAGTACAGGAAGCCCATTATAGTCCGTATGCCCGCCAATAAGATTTACCCTGCCTGGTGCATAAAACACAGAACATTCTTTTTCTAAAGGATAAGTTTCTTTAAAATATCTTTTAATACTTTCAAGTCTCGTCATATGAGTTAATTAGTTCCTCAGGAGGTTGTTGCTTTTATGAAGAACCCGGGGCTGTCTAAAAAGTCCATAATCAAAAAAATTTGTGGCAAAACTGCCATAAAATAGGGCATTATCATCAAGAATACCACTTTTTTACGGCAATTATGTCGTAAAACATTATCAAAAAAGACTTTTTAGACAGCCCCGAGATGAAAGCTTAACCAAATAAAATCCGCTTTTTATAGTCTTTAAAATTCACGACAGATGATGTAAGCCTTGCCTCTTCTGCAGCAAACACAATCAAATGGCTGTCTAAGGAAACCTCTGCTGATGTAAGGCCGTCTTTGCCTGTTGTTACAGCATTAATAAATCCTTTAATAAGTTCCGGGTCTCCTCCTCCATGCCCCAGATTGGAATCTCCGAAATCATAAGTATCTAAGTTTTTGTTAAGAAAGTTATACACTTCTATAGTTTCCATATTCCCCCGTATTTCTCCGAGTGTACCCATAGCCTTCAAAGTACGCACACATTTACTTGTAAAAGCACATAATGTAAAAACAGCAGTTGCCCCGCCATCAAATTCCATATTTACAACCTGATGATCTAAAACATCATTATCACAGTCAAAAACACACCTTCCATAAGGGCCTCTTTTTAAAGCATTTTTTCTTGCTTCATAACTCTTTTCAAAAGAAATATCAGAAGTCGGCCAGTCTGTATTGTCTGTTAAATACTGGTTCGGTGCATAGTACGCGCAATTCTCTGCATGTCTGCATGAATCAAGACAGTATTTTGCCGCCCCTTTAGGCTTGTTCTTTTTATTAAAATACTTTAAAGAACCAAACGAAGAAATCAACCTGCACTGTTTATTGATTAACCAGTTAATAATATCTAAGTCATGACAGGATTTTGTTAATAATATCGGTGCCGTTTCTTTTTTCTTCCGCCATTTCCCGCGCACAAAGGAATGCGCCATATGCCAGTAAGAAATATTCTCCTTATGCTCGTAACTTACAATTTCTCCAATAACACCTGCAGAAATTATCTTTTTGATTTTTGCAAAAAAAGGTGCATAACGAAGAGTATGAAATATCATTAATATAGTCCCGGATTTTTTCTTCGCTTTTACAATTTTCACACAATCTTCCGGTGTAACTGCCATGGGCTTTTCCAGAAGAACATGATATTTTTTTTCAAGAGCAGCTAAAGTAGATGCAACATGAAGAGAGTCACCTGTAGTATTAATACATGCTTCTGAAAGCCTCGGTTTTGCAAACAGTTCTTCCCAGCTGTTAAAAATAAACTCATCCTTAACTTTATGAAATATTTGAAATTTATTCTGCTTTGCCCTGTCCGGTTCGGCAAGAGCAATAATTTTGATGCTCGCAGGGTTTTTCCTTGCATAATTGGAGATAAGCTGGCCGCGGGCGCCGTAACCTATTAAAACACAATTGACAGTTTTTTGATTCACACTTCAATTATAGAATGATTAATGCTGACAAACAAGTAATTTCTGGCATAAGCATATTGTGATATTAAAGAAAACTGATATATCAGGCGGAAAAACATGCTGCCGACGCAAAGCAGAACCAAGTCATATAACGTTTTTTGAGGTTTTATTATTATGTTCTGATGCATCGGCAGCATGTTTTTCCGCCTGAGTGCAGTATAATTTTTTTAACACCACAAAATGCTTATTTTCGGTGGGGGGAAGAGCTAAAAGTGCAGATCAATTCTTTAAGTTATTAAATATAATAGTATTCCAATGGTATTATTTTAAAAATCCTGTAAATCCTGAAATCCTGTAAATCCATGTCAAATTTATAATCGCTGGCCTTAAGCATTTTGCGATTTTGGAAAACTACCGGAAAGTAATATTCCCGGAGGTCTTCTATGACAACTAATATTTTATTTAAAGAATTATCGTATAAGGTAATGGGTATGGCTTTTAATATCCATAGTAAATTAGGATCGGGATTGCTGGAAAATGTTTATGAAAAAGCTTTTTGCATAGAATTAAAGCATTCCGATATTCCTTTTAAATGCCAACATGCATTTCCGTTGTATTACCGGAATGAATTGATTGGAAATTATATAGCTGATCTGGTTATAGATAATTCTATTATTGTAGAACTCAAAGCTGTTAAGGAATTAAATAAGATAATGGAAGCACAAATTATCAATTATTTAAAAATATCAGGAATTCCTGTAGGTCTTCTTATTAATTTTAATAGTTTAAAACTTTCCTGGAAAAGATATATAAGCAAGAGAGATTAGTAAAACTGATCTCTCCAAATTGAATAAGTTGCGATTCAATCCATGTCGAATTTATAATTATTGATTTGTTACAAAAATAGTAAAGTATAAATAATGAAAAGATTAAATACATATCTTTTATTGCCAGGTAACAGTATATCTAAAGTCATGAGTAAATAAAGCTGGTGACATCGGATCTTTACTATTCTCATTAATTCGTACCCTCCAGTCAGTAGCTTGCCATGGATGTTGAAGATCTGCGCCAACTTGAATTCCTTTTTCATTATAAGAGACGAATACTTCTTTAGAAAAATTACATTCATAATCCGTGGGATGTGAAAACACACATTTAATCCAGAATAAATCTGTTGTTTCCGGGATATTTAAATTTATTGTAAAATAAGCCATATCCCCTACATTTTGAGTACTGTCAGGATATTCTACAATTTCAATTAAATTAAGCCAATTAACAGTATACTCAAAATCATAAGTATAAAACTGGTGAATTAAAATCTTCACTATTTTCTTTAATCATTACCTGCCAGGTATTAACTGTCCCAACGGTATCTAAAGCTGCACCAACTCGAATTACCTGGGCATTATATGGTAGATTTATTCTCGAATTAGAACCAAAACCTGACCAACTACCGATTATTGGTAAGCATTCAACTCTAAACAAGTCTGATGTCTCAGAAATATCTAAACTAATTGTAAATATTGCAATATTGTTAGAATTTATCAAACTATTTGGATATTCTATTATTTCGATATTATAAGAAGCTTCTGATGTATCTTCATTATTACTATCAGCTGGTTCTACTATTTCGATATTATGAGAAGCTTCTATTGTATCTTCATCATTACTGTCAGTTGAAATACATTCAAAGATGCTAAGTGTTAAAATAAAAATAAATAACAACAAATAATATTTTTTTCTCATTGTTCCTTCCTAAAATTTTATTTAAATTTATTATTAATTTATGAAAATTACTCTATCAAGTAAAGTCAACGGATAGCTTCATTTAAAGCGAAATAATAATATTACCCGATAGAATATTTTTTATAAGAAGGACAATAATTTAATTTATTAGTATAATTTTTCATCTAAGATCGCAGATTTTCTTTAAAATCACAAATTACTTCAATTAGAATTGACTTAACAGACATTTATCAGTAATAATTATTATATTGAATTATAATAAAAACAGGAAAATATAAGATGACGGAATTCTATAAAAAAACAATATCTGCTTTAAAAGAAATACAAAGTGCTAATAAAAATTTAATAGGATGGCAGTTAATTGAGTCAGAGACAAACGGCCTGCAGAAACTTTACCAGGGGCATAAAGAAAAGCTCCTTATTCCTCATCAGGAAAGAGAAGTAGATGAATTAAGCTTTAGCCTTACTGTTTATACCAATTTTTTTGACGAAGGTTTTATAGGTATAGGCTCCTCGGACCTTCTGACCTTTATTGATATAAGAAAACAGATAGATGAACTGATAGAACTTTCAAAAAGCAGTAAAAATAAAGCATGGAAGCTTCTATTAAAACCGGATAAAGAATACCCGGAAGTGTTAACTTATGACAAAGAAATCAAAGATTCTCCGGAAAGTATAATACCGGGCATAGAAAAAGAAGCAATTTCAGTAATTAAGGCCCTGAGCGGGATTTATGTTAATTCCGCAGAAACATATGTAAATTTTAGAAAGATTACAAGAGAAACAAGCACTGGAATTAAAACTTACAAGGAAAAATCTGATATATACTTTGAAATCGCCATGGAAAAAGCGGACTCTGTAAATAATAAGGAAGTACATGAAAAAATTGAATCTGTATCCCGAAAAGATTTGAAATTGCGGAACTTTATAGAAGAATGTGCGGAGCAGGTGAAAAGCCTTGGCAACACTGTTGAACCGGAAACAAGCGAACATACTGTAATAGTTATAAGTGAAGAGCCCATCGCATTACTCCTCTCTGCATTAATTAGTCAGTTAAACTGTGCAAGAGAATATCAAAAACTACCATTTTTAGAAATAACCGATAAAATATATATTGGATATAAAGATCCGGATTCAAATAAACTTACTTTAACACTGGATCCGTTTATTCCTGAAATGGCGCTTTCGTCTCCATATACACAAGAAGGCATGATAACTGAGAAAAAATGTATTATTGCAGACGATATAGTACAATATAGATTAGTAAGAAACAGATTCGGGCAGTATCTTAATAAAAGGCCTAACGGTATTCGTGGTAATCTTTTAATAGAACCAGGTAATATCAGTTTTAATGATTTTAATAAGATAGAAGAAGAATATATAGAAATCATTAGATTCTCATCGCTGCTCGTAGATCACAACAAGTTGACATGGAGCAGTGAAATTAAACTGGCAAAATTGAGGAATAAAGACGGGAGCACCACTTTAATTAAAGGCGGTGTGGTCTCCGGAAAAATAAACGAGAACTTAAGCAATTTTGTTTTTTCAAAGGAAACTGCAAAAGTAAATTCTCCGGGTACATCTTATGACCATCCTAAAGGTTATATAGGCCCGAAAAAAATGCTTATCCGCAGCGGTGTAAGTATAGTTGGAAAATAGCTTAGATACAAAAAATATGAGGTGCAAAAACTATGAAAATATATGAGTTTCCAGATGAATTGAATGAAATAAGAGACTTTTTGCCCAAACTTGTTTCTGCTTTAGAAAATGGATATGAGAAATCGTTGTATGCATTTGCTTATGTTGAAAATTTAGAACAGCAGGCTATTCATATAACTCAAACAGAGAGTCTGAACCAGAGATTTGACAGAGGAATTGTTTTAAGGATATTTGCCAGTGACAAAAACTTTGAATACTCATCAAATATCTTCAATAAAGATATTCTTTTAAAAAAAGCAGAAGAATTAAAAAAACAGGCAGTTAAATACATAAATGATAATAATATAAAGAATTCTTATAAGCCTCTATGCTGGGATGAAGAAGACATAGATTCCCTGCACCCATTAATAAAAAGCCAGCTGCCCAATGCTCCGAATAATAAAACAAAAGTTCATTTTGGTACACCTTACGATTCTGAGTATCCATTAAACTTTAATATAAAGAATATGTCCGGTTTTGCACGGGATACAAGGAAAAAAATCCTTAAAATGTCTAATGGATATATTCCACAGGCAGGTGTTCTTATAAGGCAGAAAGTAAAAACAAAGATCTTTGTAGATCGATGTAAAAATATGTCACAGAGTCTCGTTTCATCATTATATTATTTATTTTCATTTTCTAAAAAGGGTATTTCACCAAGAAAAGTAATTGGTGGAATGGCAGGTTTTGAAATTGGGAAAAACATAGGTGATAAGGAAATTAAATATCTCTGCGAAATGGCAAAAAAACTCGATAACGCGGAAAATATTAAACCCGGCCGTTACAAAATTATCACAGGCCCCGACGTTACCGGAGTAATTGCGCATGAAGCCTTCGGCCATACTCAGGAAGGAGATACATGCAGGCTCGATAGAAGCTGTGCTCCGGGATTAAAAAAACAGGGAACTAAAGTAGGTAATGATATGGCAACAATTATTAATAATGCTGCTGTTTTTTCTATGGCGGAAAAGTCCTTCGGCCCGAACGGCTCCCATTTTTTTGATGATGAAGGACAGCTTGCAAGGACTCATACCATACTCGATAATGGGTATCTGGGCACACCGATGAATGATCTAATAAGCGCCCAATTAGGAGATATGAACGGAAAAACACCCAGACAGTCTAATGGCAAAAGAGAATCCTGGCGCAGGCCGCTGATTCCAAGACAGACAAATACATATTTCATACCAGGAGATAAAACAAAGGAACAACTTATCAGCATAGCAGATGACGGTTTTATTGCAGAACATGCATATGGCGGAATGGAAGATCCTAAAGGAATGGGATTAACAGCAGGAACGGAATATTTACAGGAAATTAAAAATGGTAAACTTACAGGAAAAGTATTTTTAGGACCAAAAGGCGGGCATATAGAACTTTCAGATCCTGTACCCCTGCTTTTAAAAGGTATTATTGCAAAAAGTAAAGTAATTGATGATTATACGGGAGATCTTGCAAAACAACCAATTCCAGTTAATAAATGGGGAGGCTGTGGGAAATATCATAAGGAACTTGTAGAAACGGGTGCCGGCGGCCCCTGGATACTCTGGGAAGGTATCAATTGCGGTTAATATAAGATTCGTGTTAAAATATAAAAGTAATTTTAATAAATAAAACTTTTATAACATAAACAGGAAATTCTTTTAATGTCAAATTTGCAGCTTTTAAGAAGTACAGAGATTTTTTCTACTCTTCTTGATGATGATCTTAAGTTTCTATTAACAAGAATAAAAGAGCAGTCATTTTCTAAAGGCGAAGTAATTTTTAGCCGTGGCAGCGCGGCAATCCATTTCTATATTGTTAAATCCGGTGAAGTGGTTATTATACAGCAGCCTGAAAATGGAAAAAATTACGATATTGCTAAATATATATCCGGGGACAGTTTTGGTGAATTTGTCTATATAACAGGTTCTTTACATGATGTGGAAGCACGAGCTCTAAAAAATTGCAGATTACTCATCTTTCCTCATTTTCCTGATACTCTAGATAACCTATCTTTAGAAAAACCGCATACCATTTCCCGTTTATACTTATCCTTTCTCTCTTTTTTATCGAGCAGGCTTAGAGCTGTTCACAATTTAATTTCTGAAAATACAATATGGGTAAAGCACCTTCAGGAGCAGACCTATGTTGATCAATTAACAGGCCTGTATACAAAATTGTTTCTCGATTCAGAGATACCAAGGTTATTACAGCAGCCTGCCGCAATTATTATTATAAAACCGGATAGGTTCAAAGAACTTAATGATACATTCGGGCATAAGGCAGGAGATGCAATTCTTGGGAAAATCGGCAATGACCTTCAGGATGTTTTAAAAAATAAATATGAAGGATGGGCATTACGCTTACAGAGTAATGAATTATGCGTAATTTGTCAGAAAACAGAAAAAACAGGTGCAATAGAAATTGCAAAACAGATTGCCAAAAACATCCTTAAGATAGGTCCAAGCTGGAATAAAAAAACAGATAATACAAAACGCGGGCTTACTTCCAGTATAGGTATCGGAATATATAATCAAAACAATTTTAATAATATTTTTAATGATACATATACGCTAATGCAGAAAGCATGGAAAAAAGGTGGCAATAGAATTTGTATTCACAAATCAATATAAATATATGAAGAATTTAGATAAAGAATTAAAAAATCTTGATAATTTCCTTTCAAAAATAATGATGCTCGAAGAATGCACCAAACTGGAACGTAAGGCAGTTGAAGAATCTCTCAAATACGTATTTTTAGAAAAAGATAAAATATTGTTTAATCAGAATGAATTTGGAAACTCCATATATATTGTTAAAAAGGGACTAATAGGCGCATATACTACAGATTCAGATGGAAGAAAAAGAGAAGTTGCCAGATTTTCTACCGGACAATCTTTTGGAGAAATGGCAATAATAGAATCCATGCCGCGGTCCACAACCTGCTATGCGATACAAGATTCAGAACTGCTAATTCTGGAATCCCATGATTTTTATCAATTTATCTGGAACTTCCCAATGATTGGTATCAAAATACTTAAAAGCAAACTGCGCAATATGGTTTCATGGATATCCGATGCAAATAATTTTTTAACTCATATGGTTATGTGGGGAGAAAAAGCAAGATATAGAGCAATAACAGACAGGCTTACAGATCTTTATAACAGGCGTTTTTTTGAAGAATCGATGAAAATCAATATATCAAAATCTATGCATAAGAATATAAAATTCTGTATTTTAATGTGCGACCTTGATAATTTTCATAATATTAATAATCAATTTGGTGTGAATACAGGGGATGAGATTTTAAAATTTGTTGCAAAGATATTTAAATCAAATTTTAAAAAGAACTCAGTTATTTCAAGATTAGGCGGTGATGAGTTTGCTGTGCTCCTGCCGGATTCTATATTTAAAACCGCTTTACAAAAAGCAAATAATTTTAAATCCGCGCTGGAAAATACTAAAATTACAATTTTAAATAATAGAATTATAAAAAAAAATATTACAGTGAGTATAAGTGTTGTTGAATGCCCTGTCCACGGTAAGACCATGGAAGAATTAATGAATACAGCAGATAAAATATTATATAAGGTTAAGAATTCTGGTAAGAATATGGTCATGGGTGCCAGAATATAGTGAAAAGGATAATAGTATGAAATATTCAGAAGCAGAATACGGCCGCGTATTTATAATACGCCTCGAAGATGGAGATATTGTTCATAAAGAAATTGAAAAATTTGCCGAGCAAAAGGGAATATCTTCCGCAGCCTTAATAATACTTGGAGGCGCGGATAAAAACAGCAGGCTAATTGTAGGCCCGGAAAAAGCAAGATCAATATCTATAAAACCTATGAACATTTTATTAGATAATGTAAATGAAGTTACAGGTACAGGTACAATTTTTCCGGATAAAAACAATAAGCCCGTACTTCATATGCATATTGCTTCCGGTAGAAAAAAGACCACTATTACAGGCTGCGTAAGAAGCGGTGTAAAAGTCTGGCATGTAATGGAAGTTATACTTTTTGAACTTATATCATCCAGCGCAACACGAAAACTTGATACGGAAACAGGATTTGAACTACTGGAACCCTGAATGACCAGACACAGGCAATATCTAAATCTTATTTAATAAATTTCTCGCCCGTTTCACTCAAGCTCGCAAAGTACGCAAAGAAAATCGAGGAAATATATATAATGCTATACTGTGAGTACTAACAACGCTTATTTAATAAATTTATAAGGGTCAATGAAGAGTTGTATGAGAAAAAGTTAAATGAATATAATAAATATTTTATAAAAAAGAAGGAGAAGAAAAAAAGCGCTTGACTTTTATCATAGTGGAAACTAGGAATTCAGGAAAAAGTAGGCTATATTTCTGATACTGTTTAACTTTCATAGTTTCCTCACATCCTTATAATTATTTTTTTCCTTACAAGAAAGCACATAAAAGTTTAAAGAGTACCTTGCTAATAAAATATTAATAATCCCTTCGCGTGAAATTTATTTTTACATTTGAATTATTTATTCATTTATTGTAGAATATGATTATATGGGAAATGAAAATAGACAATATAAAAGAATAAAGCGCTCCTGTAAATTAAGAATAAAGTTACATAAAAATAAGGAAGAGTACGAAATTGCCAAAACAAGAGACCTTAGCGGAAGCGGGCTCTTATTTAGCCTTCCGAATAAACTCGATATTGGAGACATATTAGAAGCAAATTTCTATGATCCAGTAAGTGTACGTGTTTTCCAGGAAGAGGCAAAAGTCGTCCGCGTGGAGCTCAATCCGGATAATACATACGACATAGGTATAGAATTTATTGAGTTACAGGATGATGAAAAGAAAATAATACAAAACGCTTTAATAGAAGAAAGCTAAGTCCGGTTATTATCTGACTGATTTTTTATGTTTTTATTCCACTTTATGAAATCTTTTGTATTAAAAATAATGCTTAAAATAACTAATAAAACAAATACAATAAATGTAATGGTAACAACAAAATTTTCCGGAAAATCAATTCCTGTTACTTTTAAGATTAAAAAATGGATATAAGAATTGGATTTATCCGCATATCCAAGCGCGTGCCTTACCTGCCAGTGCCAATCTGTGCATACACAATACCCGAAGCCATACCATATTCCAAGTATAAACCACGAAAAACTTGTTAATATAAGCCCTGCAAACTGTATTTTTCTTGTTGCTTTAAAGATCCAGCCAAAAATATTAAAAATAATAAACAATGCGTGAAAGTATGTAAAAAAGAAATCCAGAAACACAAGCATATAAATATTTTATCACATTATAACGCAATAAAATGTAAATTTTTATTAACTTTCATTACATTTTTGTAAGATTTTATTTTTTTTTAAAATGTTTCCTTGATTTTAGAAAAATAGTATATATACTTACTGTAGTATATAACCTATTAAAGGACTTTTATTAACATTGCGAGAAAGAAGAAAATCAATCAGATTGAAAAAAACAGAGCTACCCGAAATTCTACGTGAATTTATGATTAAAATAGGCTCAAATAATGAAGTGAGAGCAGAAACAATTGATGTAAGCACAAACGGCATGGGATTATTAATTCAGAGTACGGAGAATAATATTGAACCGAAGGATCCGATAGTAATCCACTCCTTAGACAACAGATTTGAATTTTTAGGTGAAATTGTTTACAAAAAACAAAAAACAGATAAATTTGTTCTGGGTGTCAGATTTGTATAATTACCTTTGCATCAAATAATTTTTTAATTAATTATATACCACATTATTTATGTAAAACATTCCACTTTAACCTCTATTGTCAATACCTGTTTTCCAGATTTTGTAAATAAAAGCAATACACATTACATATTATTTATTTTATTTCAAGGTATTTTATATTTACTTTAAACTTGTAAAATAGTTGTAAGATTTATTTTTTTTTTCTTGATATATATATATTAGTGTCCTAAAATCATTTTATAGAAAACAAATTTTTTTTAGGGGGAAAAATATGGGAATTATTGAAGGATTGGCGCTGGTTGTGTGTGGAGCACTTTGCATGCCTAGTATTATTGCAAAGAAAAAACCTGAAGCAAAAGAGCTTTTAGCAAAAATAGCCCAATTTCAGGGATGGATAGGTATAGTTTGTCTTGGTGTTGGCGTTTGGAGGCTCCTCAGTGCAATAGGTTGGTTGTCTTATTTAGGTGTAGCACCTCTTTATACAATAACATGGTTAGCATCTGCAATTATCCTAATACTTGGTGGTTTCCTTCTTGGTTTTGGCATGATTCAGCAGTTTGCATTAAAAAATGCTTCTGCAGAGGTAAAGGCTAAAGCGGAAGAAGCTCACCAGAAACTAGTTGGAATTCAAATCCCACTAGGATTTGTTAGCGTAATAGCTGGCGCCTGGGTTATTGTATATACACTTATACTTTTTCCAAACATTATTAGCATTTAAACAGCAGGATTAATTTAAAAACCCAGTTCTATTTAAGGCTGGGTTTTTAAATTTAAGAAGAATCACTGTTATGGGGAAATGATGGATATTGTTGATGCAATTGCCATTATTGTATGCGGAGCTCTTTGCATAACAAGCGTTATTACAAAGAGAAAACCGGAAGCCAAAAAACTTATAGCGATCATTTCTCAGTTTCAGGGCTGGATAGGCCTTGCTTGTTTTGTTTGGGGTATCATTAAAATTATCAGATCTATTCAGTTTTTAGACTGGATTAATTATGCTCCAATAGACTGGATTACATTATGTGCTTTTAGTATAATTCTTACTCTTGTTGGATTCCTTCTCAGTTACGGTATGCTTTTGCAGTTTGTATTAAAAAATGCATCCGGAAAAGAAAAAACTGAAGCAGCAGATGTTCACAAGAAAATTAATGACCTTCAAATTCCTTTAGGATTTGCATGTTTAATAATTGGTGTGTGGATATTTGTTTGGTACTTTGTATTAAAATGAATAATTTACGCAGCAATATAATAGATACTATTCTATTAAATATAAATCCAACTTAATAAAAGTCGGGTTTTTTTGTAATTAAAGAAGAATTACAGTTACGGGAAAATTATGGATATTATTGATGCAATTGTTATTTTTATTTGTGGTTTGATTTGCATTCCAGGTTTTTTTGTTACAGAAAAAGCGGAAACCAAAAAACTAATGACAATCATAGCTCATTTTCAGGGCTGGATAGGCCCTGGATGTTTTGGTTGGGGTATCTGGGGAGTTATCAGATCTATTCAAAAGATCGATTGGATTAGATATGCTCCAATAGACTGGATTACATTATGTGCTTTTAGTATAATTCTTACTCTTATAGGATTCCTCCTATGTTACAGTGTGCTTTTACAGTTTGTATTTAAAAATGTATCAGGAAAAGAGAAAACTGAAGCAGCAGAAGTGTACCAAAAAATTGCCGGATTTCAAATTCCTTTAGGATTTGCATGTTTAATTATAGGCGCATGGATGCTTGTTTGGTATTTAGTTTTAAAAGGCATTTTATAAGCAGTAATATAGTATATACAATTAAATTTGATTCAAACCCGGCTTATTAAAAGTCGGGTTTGTTTAGGTTAAAAACCCTCTTATATGGATATTATATCCATAAATATATTATTTATCTGACTTTCCTGGTTTCAGGTTTAACTCATCTATTTTTTTTCCCATTGTTTTAACATTCTTAGAAATTGAATTTATCTGGAATTCTATAGAGTTTAATACCCAGAACTGCAAGTGATCTATTTTTGATTGTTTATGTATCATCCAGATAATTTTTAATGATACAAGTAGAACAGCAATTTCTATTGATAGGCTTTGAGGAAGCCAGGAAATAGGAATATTCATTATTTCTCGAGCTCTGATTGGAAATTCGGATTATGAAGCTTAACTGGAGATATTAAAAATCTTATTTAATAAATTTCTCGCCCTCTAACGCTCAAGTTCGCAAAGAACGCAAAGGAAAAGAAAATTTAAAAAACCTTTACATTCTCTGAGAGAAACAAATTTTGGAGATTTCACGCCAGGGACAGAGCTCACAGCGGAGATACTTTTGTAAAATCTGCACGAAATCGTTAAGGCACTAATAACTTACAGAAAAACT
>SDBV01002681.1_pt1 | contig 26590 bp, 21 predicted proteins | sample 2277081 | NCBI WGS metagenome assembly SDBV01 (sample SAMN10402039, study PRJNA504765) | marine sediment metagenome | isolation source: marine sediment core GS10_PC15, 223 cmbsf | place: Arctic Ocean: Southern Knipovich Ridge | collected 2010 | reverse complement strand
CTCGCCCGGCAATCGGCCCTTGGAAACGGGCTTGGTCGACTGGTTGCAAAGGGCCATGCAGGACGCCGGGATCGGCAACACGGTCGAACTGGTTGACCCGGGCCAACGCTTCGATGCCACACGCCACAACGCGGCGAGTCGAGGCGTCGAAATCACCGAAGTCCGCGGCTGGGTCGTGTTGCGCGACAACGGCCGCGTGTATACCAAGGCCGCCGTGGTGGCCCAATAGGAATCGTCCAACAAGAATCGGGCCGAGGGTTTCGCGTCGATGAAAACGTATCAGTGCAACAAGTGCGGGCACCGGCTCCAACGACCCACGCTGCCATACAAATGTCCCCAATGCGGTCAACAGGCCGTGGGACTGTTCAAGGAAGTACTGCCCGGCATGACGCCACCAGGGCCCAGCGCAGTGCCTTCACCGGCGTCGCCACCGGCAAGCCCGGGCATTCCGGCTGCGCCACCGAGCGGACCATCGCCACCCAAGCAAGCGCCCCGGCAACCGGCCGCTGCACCACCTCCTAGTGCAAAACCGGCACAGCCGCCTAAGTCGCCGGCGCCAGCACGTAAACCACCCTCGAAACCGAAAGCTCCGACGCCGCCACCGCAAGAGAAGCCCGAGCGGGCCCGTCCGCCTCGTCGACGTCGGGTTCAACCCAAAACGCCCGTTCGTGCAAAGCCGCAAGCGGCACCGGCCGCCAAACCGAAACCGCCGCCCAAGGAACCGGCGAAACCGAAGCCGCGACCGAAAGAGTTCGTTTGGTCCTTTCCCGAGAAGCCCCCTACCGCCAAGTTGGCCAAGCCCTTGCGGACGGCGCCGGCAGTCGAACCGGGCGGGCGGGTCTATCTCCATGTCGGCGGCAAGCTCATCGGCTTGGAAGAGCAGGACGGGAAGCCGGCGGTTTGCTGGGAGTATGTCACCGGCAGCCATGCCCCCGGACCGGTCGCCATGGCCGGCGATGGGACGTTGCGCTTACACACGGCCGACGGGCTGTTGCACTGCGTGAACTTCGAAGGCAAGTCGATCTACGCGCCCGTGCCGGTCGGCCCGCCGCTGGGATACGCCGCGCCGCTGGCCGACGACGACGGCAACACCTGGATCTGCTGCTCAGAAGGCGGCCTGATCACCGTCGATCCGGACGGCAAGGTGGCCCCGTGTTTTCGTTCGCGGCAGAAACTTGACGCGCCGGGAGTCATCCGAGACGGTGTGCTCTACGTCGGATCGGAGAACGGCCATCTGTTTGCGATTCGCCTGGACGAAGGCGGCGCTAAGAACCTTTGGGACCATGCGGCCGGCCGAGGATGCACCGGCTGGTTCATTCACTCGGCGCCCGCACTGGCCGACGACGGGACCGTGATCATTGCCGGTTCGGATGAGCATCTCCACGGCTTTGGGCCTGAGGGTCGCTCGAGTTGGAAGACCAGAATGCCGGGCCAACTGCTGGCCTCGCCGGTGATCGATCGAGAGGGACAGGTTTACGTGGGCATCAGCCAGTCGCGGCGCAGCCAGTCGCCACGCGGGCTGCTGGTCTGTGTCGACGGCAATTCGCACCGCATCCGCTGGGAGTACAAAGCGGCGGGGCCGGTCGAATCGACGCCCGTGATCGGCGACGACGACCTCGTCTATTTCGGCGACAATGCCGGCGTGGTCCATGCCGTGAACTTCCGTGGCGAGCTGCAATGGAAGGCCGAACTGGAAGCCGCGGTCCGATCCGCCACCACGATCCTCGGCCCAAACCGCCTGGCCGTGGGCCTGGACAACGAGACGCTGGTCGTGCTAGAGTGTTCTTCCAAGGCCCTAGCCGAGCAGGGCTGGCCCAAGATCGCCCGAACGTTGGGGCAAAGTGGAACCGCGTAGGCGTTGACCAAGTGACGGTGGGAATCGATGGATATTCGCCGAAAACTCGATGAAACACGAGGCGAGATCCTCCAGTTGGCCACGCAGCACGGCGCGAGTAATGTCCGCGTGTTTGGCTCGGTCGCCCGCGAAGGAGAGCAGCAAGCGAACGACGTGGATTTCCTCGTTCAGATGCAGCGGGGTCGAACCTTGTTGGATCTGGTCGGCCTGTGGCAAGACCTGGAGGAATTACTCGGCTGTAAGGTCGACGTAGTCACCGAAGAGGGCGTCAGCCCCTACCTGCGCGAGCGCATCTTCAAGGAGGCCGTCTCCTTATGAAGGATGATCGTGTGTATCTGCTTCATATTCGCGATGCGATCCAGCGCATCCTCGAATACACGGCCGACGGCGAAGCAGCATTCTTTGCCGATACGAAGACCCAAGACGCGGTCGTCCGAAACCTGGAAATCATCGGCGAGGCCGTCAAGAAACTCTCGAAGGAACTGCGAGATGCAAATCCGGATACTCCGTGGAAGCGAATAGCCGGAATGCGCGATAAAATGATCCATGAGTATTTTGGCATCAATTTGCGGTTGGTTTTTGAAGTAGTGCGTCTCGAATTGCCTAAGTTGAAAACGCAAGTCGCCGCAATGATCGAACGTCTATCGAAAGATGCCTGACCGAAAAGAGATGTAATGGACATTCATTCGTCAATCGTTTAGCGGCCGGGCCGCGTTCATTGGAAAGTAGGGCCGGGCGTTTTTGGCTTTACAGCGAGGGAAACCACCATCATGGGATCATCCGACACCACGGACCAATCCGCCGAACCGCGAAGCGAAAACACGCTCACAAAACTCGAGCGGATGCGAAAGGCCTTGCGCCACGAAGAGCCCGACCGGGTGCCGATCAGCGATTTCTTCTGGGGTAGTTTCATCCGGCGATGGCGAGAAGAGCTGGACCTGCCCGAGGATGCCAATCCCTATTACCACTACGATCTCGATTGGATCGTGACGGTCCCCAACATGGACCCGCAGATCCGCTCGTTCGAGACGATCAAGGAAGACGACCAGGAAGTCGTGGTGCGGACCGGTTACGGGGCCATCTTGCGCAAAAAGTTCGACGCCCCCATGCCCGAGTCGGTCGGCTTCGATACCGACACCATCGAGAAGCTCGAGGCCTTCGAGTTCGACGCTGCCGACGACCGACGGCGCTACTTCGAGGCGGGTGACAATCAGATCGCGGGGGTCGGTGACGGGTTCGAGCGCAACAGCCCCGCTTGGGTCGAGACGGTCAAGAAGCTGCGCCCCGATTTTCCCGTGTTCGGAAGCATGGCCGAGTGTTCCGAGTGCTTCACACGTCTGATCGGTCCGGAGAACACCATGCTCTGGATCGGCATGTATCCCGACAAGATGGCCGAGCAACTCGAGCGCATCGGCCAGTTCTACCTCGATTGCATCAAGGCCGAGATTCAAGCTGCCGACGGATTGCTCGACGGGATGGTGATCTGGGGTGACGTGGCCTACAAAAAGGCCACCTTCGTCTCGCCCGACTACTGGCGAACGCACTACAAGCCGTGGGTCAAGGCCATGGTCGAAGAATGTCATCGGCACGACCTGCCGGTGATCTACCACGGCTGCGGCAATGTGTCGATGATCTTCGAGGACTTCATCGAGATTGGCATCGACAGCTATAATCCGCTGGAGGCCAAAGCCGGCATGGACAGCGTCGAGTTGCGCAAACAATTCGGCCACAAGATCGGCTTCTGCGGCAACAGCGATATGCAGATCTGGGAAACGGGTGACAAGGACCGAATCCGCCAGGAAGTGCTACGAAAACTCAACGCGGCCAAGGGCGGGGGGTTCATCTTCCAGTCGGACCATTCCGTCTCCAGCAGCGTCTCGGGCCAAACCTACGACTACATCGTCAAGCTGGTCCGCGAGCACGGCACCTATCCGCTCGATCTGGAAGAGTTCGACGTGGCGCTCTAACCACTATCCACTAACCACTGCCCACTGCTCCCGGCAAACAACTCGGCCCGATCGGCTCGAACGACTTGTAGGTCAAGATGAACTCCTGATGCCCCAGCCGCTCAGAGCAGGTGGGCATCCCGTCGGCCGTTTGCAGCACGCGATCGAAGACCTCGCGGCCGATGTCTTCCAGCGTGGCATGGCCTTCGAGGATTCGGCCGGCATTGATGTCCATGTCGTCGGATAGGTTGCGGTAGGTGTCCGGATTGGCGCAGATCTTGATCACCGGCGATACGGCCGAGCCGACCACCGAGCCACGGCCCGTGCAGAAGAGAACCAGATGTGAGCCGCACGCGATCAGTTCGACGATCTCGGCGTTGTCGGAGATGTTGGGAAACCCGAAACGCACCTCGCCGTCGGGCACGACGTCCAACAGGTACAGCCCGCCACGCGGCGGCACGTCACCCGGCTTGATCAGCCCCGCGATGGTCGACCGGCCGGTCTTGCAATAGGCCCCCAACGACTTCTCTTCAATGGTGGTCAGCCCGCCCTCGGCGTTGCCGGGCGCGAAGCTGCTGTGCCCGAGGACTTCATAATATCGGGCCGCCTTGGCAACGGATTGGATAATCTCGTGGCCCAATGCTTCGGTGGCCGCTCGCCGGGCCACCAACTGCTCGCAGCCGATCAGCTCGCCGGTCTCCTCGAAGATGGCGGTGGCCCCTTGCTCGATCAGCCGATCGAAAGCCCGGCCGATGGCCGGATTACCCGTCAGTCCGCTGGTGGCGTCCGAGCCGCCGCAAATCGTGCCGATCACCAATTCGTCGATACCCATCTCGACGCGCGGCGCGGCTTCGATGGTCCTGAGCGTCTCTTCAACCCACGCCCGACCGGCGGCGATGGTCTTGGCCGTTCCGCCGGACTCTTGGATGACCAACGTTTCGACCGGCCGGCCGGAGGCTTCAATGGCCTTGCGCAAGGCGTGTCGATCGAAACTCTCGCAACCTAACGAGACCAGCAGCACGGCCCCGACGTTGGGGTGCGTGCCGAGTTGCGTCATGACCCGGTCGGCGTAAGCATTCGGAAAACAGCCGGGAAAACCGATCAGATGCACGCCCTGCTCGCGCATCGGCGCGACAATCTCGCGAGCCACATGGTGGGCACACTCGACCAAGTAGGCCACTGCCACCACGTTGCGAATGCCCTTGCGACCGTCGTTTCGTAAGTATCCTTGCATGTGAAGATCCACGAAGTTTGACGCGTGGGTCTTCGCTGCTCGACCCATCTATGGAAACGGTTTGTTTGAAAAACACAAACCCTTGGTTTACCACGTTTTCAAGGACAAAGCCAACGCGGCTCGGCCTCCGTTTCCATAGTTTCACCCTACGAGGATTGCGAGCCTTGGGATTCCGCGGATTGGGCTTGCTCGATCTCTGGCGGGGGAACGACCACGCCGCAACTGACGATGAACTGGAACGCCTGATCGATCGTGATGTTCAGGTCGATCGTCTCGCTCTTGCGGACCGTGATCGTAAAGCCGGTCATGGGCATCGGTGAGGTGGGCATCAACACCGAGAGGACCGGTTCTCCTGCGACCGAACGGATGGCCTCCATGCTCTCGCCGGTGACCATTCCCAACGACCAGATACCCTTGCGAGGATACTCGACGGCCACCACGCGCGTGTACTCGATTTCCCGTTCGGTGAACAGAAAATCGCTGACCTGTTTGACCGAAGAATAGACGTTTCGCACCAGGGGAAGCTGGTTGATGATGCGTTCGAAACGGCCCCAGAAGAAGCGTCCGATGCCGGCCGCCATGAACTTACCCAGCAAGTACAGCACGATGGTCAGCAGGGCCAAGAAGAAAGGAATGGCCAGTTCGGGACGCAACCAGGTCAGGTCGACATAGCGATGATAAAAACCCAGGGCTGTTTCCGGCGGGGGATCGCCCGGGCTCGCTTCCACCCGCGAATAGACTTTCGTGGGGACAAAGGAGTTCGTCTTCCCGACTCGATGGTACTCTTGCCCATCTTCCGCGAAAGCCGCTTCGGATCTGTCCGGTTCGACCCGAATATCGGCCGCGACCCAAACGATCGCCTCCCGAGCCCCGGTCGTCACCGGTGAGAGCACGTACTGATAGGTCGCGTTGAGGACCCAGCCGAAGATCAGGATTGTCAGCAGCGGCGGAAACACCACGCCCAACCCTCGCAACACGGCCGTGCGGAAGGGGTGTTTGGCGGGCGGTTTGTTCTTTTGAGGTTTTTTGGCAGCAGCTTGCATCACTCTATTCTTCTCGTTCCATACCGCAGGACAAGGGCCACCTCCCGATGCCCATCGCGGATCGCGCTGATCGGGTGGGTATCCGCTATGCAAGTTTACGTCGAACCGGGGCCTTGGGCTCGGGCCAGCACGGCCACGGCGACCGTGGAGGCCCCCGCCTGCTTCAGCGCCTTGGCCACCTCGCTGCATGTGGCGCCGGTGGTCAAAACGTCGTCCAACAGGAGCACTCGCCGGCCTTTCAAGCCGGTTGCCCGGCGGACGGCGAACGCACCACGGACGTTCTGGAACCTCTGGTGTGGCGATAAGTCGACCTGTGGTAGCGTGTTACGTCTTCTGGCTACCGCGTGACGTCGGGCCGGGATCCCGAGAAACTCCCCCAAACCGGCCGCCAAAACTTCCGGGCTGTTGGTTCCTCGCCACAGGCGACGACTCCAGTGCATCGGCACAGGAACGGCCAAATCGGCCTCGTACTGAGTCAGAAGCTGGCCACGCCGCTGGGCAAACAATCGCCCCATGGCCGCCGAAAGGGAATCTCCACTGCGACGTTTCATTCGCAATACCACATCACGGAGCTGGTCCGCATAGCTCCCTAGGGTGTATACGGCGTCGAAGTGTAGGCGCGTACCTCGGCACAATCCGCACGGGATGGGCACATACTCGTCGTCCGGCATCGCGGATCCACACCGCGGGCAGCCGTACCAGACCTCCGGGCCAAGAGTCTGCCGGCATGGGGTGCATAAGGGGAAATCATCCGCATACCCGGGCAATTCGCCATCGCAGGCCGCGCAGCGAGGCGGAAAGACCAGCCGAACCCCGGCCGTACTCAAACGGGCAAGATGACGGCGAAAAGGGCGAACCGAGGCGGCCATAACAGGGTCCATCAGAGCGAAATGATTAGCTCGGTCGACAAGCCGGGAACTTGCCGTGTAACCGACTCGTACCATGATACAGGCTCCCGGCACGGTGCACAGCGGGCCGCGGTTCCTCCCGAGGGCCGCAAACACCTTGACTCAGAGACGTTCCTTCCCCTATGCTGCCACCTCGCATATTTTGCCATGCTATCCCAGAATGTGACAACCACGATGCCTGACCAAGCCGGTTTGAGCCAGCGGGCCCGATGGGCCGGAGGAGAACCGATCGCCAACGTGTTGATGGCCCAGACGCTGGCCCATCCGGAACTGATTTCGCTGGCCGCCGGGTTCGTCGATCACGACACCTTGCCGGTGGAACCGACCCGACGGGCATGGGAAGCCATCTGGTCGGATCCCCAGTTGGCCCGGGCCGCCCTGCAATACGGCACCACGCTCGGCTATCCCCCGCTGCGCGAGGCGATCGTCGAGCGAATGCTCGATGCGGATCGGCAATGCGGCCATGGCTTTGACGTTTCACCCGATCAGGTTGTCATGACGGCCGGCAGCAATCAACTGTTGTTCCTGGTGGGCGATACGCTGTTGGATCCGGGCGATCTGGTGATCTGCGGCGCGCCGAGCTATTTTGTCTTCCTCGGCACGCTGAAGAACCTGGGCGCCAACGCGATGGGCGTAGAGATCGACGAGCATGGCCTGATCCCCGAGGCCGTCGAAGACGAGTTGGCCCGGCTGAAAGCGGCCGGCGAGTTGGGACGCGTCAAGGCGATCTATGTGACCACCTACTGCGACAACCCCAGCGGCATCACGTTGCCGAAAGAACGTCGCTTTGCGTTGATCGAGATTGCCCGGCGATGGTCAACGGAGAATAAGATCTACGTGATCGAGGACGCCGCGTATCGCGAGCTCCGCTACTACGGCGAAGATACGGTCAGCTTACGCGCTTTCGACGAGCAGGGTGATCGGGTGATTCATGCCGGCACGTTTTCCAAGTCGTTTTCACCCGGGATTCGCGTCGGCTGGGGCATTCTGCCTCCCGAGCTTGTCAAACCCGTATTGGCCCAGAAGGGAAACCTCGACTTCGGCTCGCCGAACCTCAACCAACTGCTGATGGCGACCGTGTTGAGAATGGGGTTGTTTGACGCGCACGTGACGCAGTTGCAAGAGAGTTATCGCGGGAAGATCGACGCCGTACTGGAAGCGGCCGACCAATTCCTGGCCCCGATCGGCGGGATTCGCTGGGTGCGACCCGCCGGGGGATTGTACGTTTGGCTGCGATTGCCCGAGCATCTCGACACGGGACTTTCCGGGCCGCTGTTCGATCGGGCGGTTGAAGAGGGTGTGCTCTATGTACCCGGGGAGTATTGTTATCCCGAAGCGCCTCGACCGCCGGCGAAAAACATGCTGCGGTTGAGCTTCGGGATCCCATCGCGCGAGAGTATCCGGCGGGGAATCGAGGCCCTAGCCCGAGCCATTAGTCAGGTGATCTGATGCGAATTATTGATCGTTACCTGTTGCGCCAGTTCTTGCAGACCTTCGTGATCTGTTACATCAGTCTGGCCGGCCTGTTGATTGTCTTCGACGCCTTCACAAACCTGGAAGAGTTTATGCGCAACAGCGACGGCGCGGTCGGGTTGTTCAAGTTGCTCGGTTCGTTTTACGCGTACAAGGCGATCATGTTCTTCGATCTCACGGCCGGGCTGTTGATACTGACCGCGGCTACGTTCACCATCTCCTGGTTTCAACGCAACAACGAGATGACGGCCCTGTTGGCGGCCGGCGTGTCGCGTATCCGCATGGTAACGCCGATCCTGCTTGCGGGCGTAGCGATCGCGGTGCTTGCCACCGCCAACCGCGAGCTGATCGTTCCGCGTTTCAGCCGTGAAATGGCTCGGCGGCCCCACGATTTGGCCACCGATCAAGGCAAGGCCCTCGAACGCAGCTACGACAATCAGACCGAAATCCACCTTGGTGGAGAGTTGGCCTACGCGGATCAGCAGCGGATCGAAAAGCCCCAGTTTCTCTTGCCGCGGGAGCTGGACCATTTTGCCCGGCAATTGAAGGCCGAAAACGCCTACTATAAGCCGCCGAAGGCCGGCCGGCCGGGAGGATATCTGCTGGACGAAGTCACGCAACCGAAAGATATCGCCAAGCGACGTACCTTGAAACTGGGCAAGCGGTCGGTGGTGATCACCCCGCGCGACGCGCCCGACTGGCTCGAGCCGAACCAGTGTTTCGTGGTCAGCGAGGTGACCTTCGAGCAGTTGACCTCCGGCCAGAAGCTGCGCCGATTTGCTTCCACGACCCAGTTGATCGCCGGGCTGCACAACCCGAGCCTCGACTACGGCCCCAGCGTTCGCGTGGCCGTTCACACGCGAATCGTCAATCCGCTGATGGATTTGACGCTCTTGTTTCTGGGGCTGCCGCTGGTCGCGTCGCGACAAAGCCGCAACGTGTTCTTAGCGGTGGGGATGTGCGCCCTGATCGTCGCCTGTTTCTTGTTGGTTGTGATCGGCTGCCAATACCTGGGCACCAGCGTGTTCCTCAGCCCCGCATTGGCCGCCTGGATCCCGCTGATCATCTTCATCCCCGTGGCCGTATGGCTCAGCGAGGCGCTGTGGCGCTGAGCGTTTAGCCACCGCGGCCACGCGGTGTTAGACGCTTAACCCGGCGTAGCCGCCTGGGGCTAAACGGAGAACTCCCCTAATCACGCCCTGCTGTCTAAAACCGCACCGAGAATTGTCCGAAGTAGAAGTCTTCGCCGGCCACGCCGCCCGGCGTGCCGGCTAGGAAGGCTCCGGAATACAGGTGCGAGTACCCAAATAGCAGGTCGGCCCTGGGGGTCAGGAGGAACTTGGCCGTCAGGTCGAGCTCCTGGCCGACGTCGGTGCCGGCGGCCCCCGTGGCATCCTGTCGAATGGCAGTCCCGGCTGCGTTGTACAGCGCATCGCGGGCCTCGTCCAAGTGGAAGACGTGCCACCAGAACGTCAGTTGGACCTTCTTGTGCGGCGAGGCCGTGATGCGGAAGTTGAAGTCCTCGATGTTCTGTCGGGCTACGAGGTCCATGTAGCCGAAGTATTTGTGACCCAACGGGAAGAGCTGATTGAACGTGTCGTGGCTGCCGTCGCTGGGGTCCTCGTCGCCGGAGGCCCAGTCGTAGTAGACCCAAACTACGGGATCCCAGGCCAGATCCAGTTTTCGGCCCAGGCCCATGGTGAAGAAGCCGGCCGTATGGTCGTCGGCCCCGAAGTCGCCGAACTGGTAGCCACCCTCAGCCTCCAGCAGCAGATTGCACCACTGACCTTCCCATCGGGCGCCGATCAGGCTCTCGTCGAACAGGGTGGGGTTGGCGTCGTATTCGGCCAGACGCAGGAAGTACAAATCGAGTTTTCGGTTCTTGCACGTCTTGCGGCTGAGCCACAACCCGATGAATTCCTGGCTCTCGTCGGAACGATCGAAGTTATGATCGGTAAAGCCGCCGGTAATGTGTTGGCCGAACGGCACCGGACGCGTCCACCAAAGGTCGACGTCCCAGTCGTCCCCCTTCCAGAACAACTTCAGCCCGTCGAATGTCCTTCGCGTGTTGGCCCAATCCAGCGGCGAAACAAGCCGTTGGGACCCGTAGAGCAGTTCCTGACGACCACCGCGGAACCAGAGTTGTCCCCCGGCTCGGTCCAAAACTCTCAGGTCGCCGAAGAGGTTCAGGGCGTCGAATCGGTTCTCCTCGATCCCTCGCGGTGTGACGTCGTCGAAGTCGCTGACCGCGTCGATTCCCTCGCCGTAGAATCGGAACCAACTGCCATATTCCACGTTGGCGTATACTCGGGTGCGGTGCAGGAGGAAATCGCTGGTTCGGTTGAGGAGATGTTCGTTCTGGTGCCGCGCTCGATATTCGCCGCCGACGTCGACCGTCACGCAGTCACCCACCGAACGTCGCTTCAGGCGGTCGCCCAAGCGGCTATCGTCGCTGCCGGGATCTTCCAGATAACTGAAATCGTTGTTGTAGTAAAGTGTCTTGTGAGGATTACCCGGCACTTGGGCCACCCGACGGGGAGCCACGTATGCCGGTTCCGCGTATGCCGGTTCCGCTTCCGCCGGTTCCGCCTGATCGGCTGCCGGGACCTCGGCCGTGGGGACCGGCGGGGCTTCCGTCGGTTCTTCTTGCGAAAAGGCCGTACCGGCCAGTAGTAGAACGGATACCAGACCGCCGATCATCGAGGCGTTTCTAAACATAATGACTCCCCCGCTTGAGAAAGGTGTTCGCTAGAACATGCACAATCGAGTCCATTGCGAAAACCGTTCGCCCCGATAGGTTCCGCGCCGTTGTTAAGATCGGCACGATCGGTTCACCAGATTCATTCCTGCTAAAGCAGTCGTTAAACTTGGCAAAACCGACACCACTGCACCGACTAACCGGGGGGTTATGCCCAGATTTGTTCATCGGGGGCTCATTGTGACGCATGCACGCGCCACTCGCCACTGAAAAACGGCCACCGACAAGATCCAACGCTACAAACTCCGCAAGTTAGCTACCGAATGACCGCTAGAGTCACGGCAGGGAGAAACGGTGAAGTGAGCAAGAAGTAGCGTGAGCTTGCTCTCGTGCCGTTGTTATTGAGCCACCTGCCTGCTAAACTGAATGCTTGTAGTCTCACCTCGTCGTCAGTTCAGGTTTCCTCTAGGCATTGGGGAATAGATCATGCCAGCGGTTACGAACGAAATTGTGGCAATTCTGCAGGCTCTCTTGCCCGGGTTTCTTGCGGCATGGGTATTCTATGGGCTCACCGCACACCTGAAATCATCGCCTTTCGAGCGTACCGTTCAAGCTTTGATCTACACATTGATCGTTCAAGTCATTACCGCTGGCTTGCGAGAAGTGTTTCTAATGGTCGGTTCGTTTCTTGTTGTGGGTAGCTGGACACAGGATGTGCAATTATTCTGGTCGCTCATAGCCGGAGCAATGCTGGGTATTGTGTTCGCTGGTTTCGCGAATAACAATGTGCTGCATGCTTGGCTAGGAAAACGTGATTGGAGGTTCCGCAAGCTCGTACTGGAAAACTCGGCGTCAAGCTGGCGATGGACGAAGCAGACTTCCTATCCGTCTGAGTGGTACGGCATGCTAAATGAAAACCCGAACTACGTAGTGCTGCACCTTTCGGGGGGGCGTCGACTCTATGGGTGGCCGGAAGAATGGCCTGATCGACCAGATCAAGGCCATTTCGCGATTGCAGAAGCCGAATGGCTGCTGGAAAAGGATGAACGGGTCCCGTTGAAGAATGTTTGGAGTGTACTTGTTCCTGCCAGCGACGTAGAATTAGTAGAGATAATGTACAATGCTGAGAGTTCAACAACGTCACAACCGTTAGGAGGTAACGATGACTCGGAAAGTTCCTCAACCACCGCCAAACCGGCCTAAGCCGGAAGGTACCAGGGCCGTCACGGGGAGGCCTGATCCGTCGACGACGAAACCACCCCCTCCTCCTCCGCCGCCACCAAAGAGATCTGAGTAACGTCGGTTCATCAGTTTCTATGGAGAACTCCAGAATGACGAAGAAGGATACAAGTCGGCCGGGAGATGTGGAGAAGCTTGCTCGGAATGGGCGCCGCACTGTCAATGCCGGGAGAACGGGAAGGCCGACAGAGAACAAAGAGAAGCCACCACCACCGCCTCCTCCTCCTAAGAAACAAGGTGGGACAAGCGACAACGAATAGCACGAAGACCGGGTACCACGGACACTTTGCCGCAAAGGACGTTGCCACTTTACGACGCTTGTGTGCCGATGTGTCCCTACCACCCGTGGACATGCCCGAATTGTTGAAGGGACCGACGAAGGGTACAATCCTCTTGTTGCTGCGCAACACGGACACATTTGCCGAACGAGCGTCATCCAATGGCAACGCGTTCTCCGGCAAAGTGTCCGTGCTACCCGCTCACTGTGTCTCAAGCACCCGCCACTCCAAAACGCCCCCGGAGCGGTTCTCTCGCAGTTGCAGTTCGATCCGCAAACCGTCGGTCTCGACCGGGTCGAACGCGGCGCGATTGAACTTATCCATCTCCGTGCCGAATGACGACACTCCGGTGACCGGTTTCCACGCGTCGCCCTTCTTGTAGAGCAGTCGCCACGACTCGGGAACCCAGCAGCCGCCGGTTCGCCGGTCGTCGAACCAGTAGACCTCGACGCTGTCCACCTTGGCCGGGGAGGCGAAATCGTATTGCAACCATTCCTTCGTGCCCAGGTGGTCCCAGAACGTATGCCGTGGCACTCCCAAGTCGTGCGAATTGGGTGGATCGACCTGGTCGTTGACAGCTACGACCGAATCCGGTGGGAAGCAGAACGAGGCCGACGCTCTGGACTCGCTGGCGATGGTCGGCGGCGGGACCAGTTTCGGATCCGCGGGCAACCAGACGGCCATCTCGTTCGCCCCGCGATGGCACCAGGCATAGTACGGGATCAGCGTCAGCGGGTCGCCCTGTTGCTTGGGCGTCATCTTGATCTGCGTAATGCCGCCAAGCAGATCGGGCTGCGGGACCAATTGGAACGACACGTCGGGCCCCGGCACTTTTCGCAGTACCTTGCCGTCGTTGTCGGCGCCCTCGGCACAGTAGACAATCGGTCCCCGTTCGACGGCAAATCGCCCAACATTGGCCTTCACTTTAGGATGTGCCACGACGCGTCGCACGGGCATGTCCATGTTCAGCGTGACGACGGCCCCTTTGCTCCATTGGCGACGAATCACCGCGTAGCCTTTATCGAGTTCGATGGCCACCGTCTTGCCGTTGACCGCCAGTTTGACAGCCGGCTTCTGGTCGTCTTCGTACCGATACAGATCGCTCGGTACGGGCCGATTCCTTGCCCAGCCGGGGATGCGTACTTTCAATGCAAATGTCGAAGGCTTCTCGGGATCGACCGTGATCTTGACTTGCCCGTCCCACGGATAGCGCGTCTCCTGTTGCAGTTGAACGGTCGTTCCACCCATATCGACCTTGACAGTCCCGGCGATGAACAGGTTGACGTAGAGCTGGTCGTCGGCCGTCGCGTAGGTCAGGCCGGGAACAATGGGCACATACCGCACCACGTTGACCGGGCAACATGCGCAACCGGTCCACCGGAAGCGCTCGCTCAGGCCGTGGTTGAACTTCCAGCGGCCGTCCGACACCAGCGGATTGACGTAGAAGAACCGATCGCCGCTGAGCCCGACTCCTACGAGAAACCCGTTGTAGAGCGCCCGTTCGGCCACGTCCATATATCGGGCGTCGCCATGGGCCAGGAACAGGCGGTGGTTGAACATCACCTGGGCGATGGCCGCACAGGTCTCCGAATAGGATTTTCGGTTCGGCAACACGTAATCGGGGGCAAAACCTTCGCTGTGATCCCAGTGCCCCACGCCGCCGGTGATATACATCTTGTGACGGACGATGCTCTCCCACTTGCGATCCATCAGTGCAATTAGCGTTTGATCGCCCGAGAGCACGGCCACATCGACCGCTCCGGCGTAGAGATAGAGCATGGCCACGGCATGACCGAGTGCCTCGTCATGCGCCAAAGGCGGCTTGCCATGGGACCAGACGGTCTTCGTGTGCTTGGCTTGTTCGACGAAGAATGCGGCCAGATCCAGGTGGCGCCGGTCGCCGGTGGCACGATAGAGTCGCATTAGCCCGAGTTCGATCTCCGGATGTCCCGACGGCCATTCGCGCCCGCCCGGCTTGTATTCCCGGCCGATGGCATCGGACAGCTTGACCGCCGCGTCCAGGTAATTGGTGCGCCCGGTCGCCTCGAAGTGGGCCGCGGCCGATTCGAGCATATGGCCCATCGAATAGGTCTCGCAGGTTCGAACCAGCGCCTCGGAAAAACGTTCGTAGTTCGGCTCGGCCAACTGAAGGTGAGGAAACAGGTAACCGTCCTCGTCCTGGGCGCCGACGATGGTCGTGATGATCTGCTCCATTTGACGTTCCATAGCCGGGTCCGGATGCGATTGCAGGCTGTAGACCATCGCTTCGATCGTCTTGTAGAGATTCGAATCGCCCCACATCCAGCCGTGATATTTCTCGTCCGACGTGCCGGCAAGGACCGAGAACCCACTCAGGGATCCTTCCTTTTCAAGTTCGCTCAGACAGTGCGGAATCGTGACCGTGCGGTTGGTTTCCAGCCGCGGCGCCCAAAACGCATCCTGAAGCGTCACGTCGCCCATCGGTACGGCCGAACGCTCGCCGGCCGTAGCGAGTGACGCAACCGTTACGGCAAGAATGAATGCCAGCCAGTGGATACTTCGAGTCGTCATCGTATTACTCCTCGGGTGAATGGCCGCACACAAACCTACCTGTGTGCCACTGCTTCGCAGAAGCAGTGCCGTCGGTATTCGTCACAACGCGCACTGCTTCTGCGAAGCAGTGGCACACGATACGTCTTCGATCAAAGCCGCCGCGAAGGGACATCCCAAACGACTTCCAGTCCTTGGCCGTCGAGCCATGCGGCGACCTCGGCCGGCTCGCGGCGGTCGCCGACGGGAAACTGCTGGCCGCCGCTTGGCTCTGCTCCGTCCTCGTAACCGCCGGGTGTGGTCGAACTGCCGGCGCTCATCTGCGTGATGCAGATTCCCGCCAACCGGTCGCGCAAGGCGATCGGTTCGCGCGTCGAGAGGACCAACTCCGCCCGGGGAAACGTCAGCCGCAGGGTGCAGTACATTCGCACAAATGTTTCATCGTCGACCGGATACGGCGTGGTGAACTCCTGGGGCGCTTCGTGAATCCGTGGCAGGCTGAAGGCCAACGTACGGTCCGGGAATCTCTCCTGCAGCGCGGTTCCATGGCGGATCAGCGCCGTGAGATCCTCCTGTGGATTGGCTAGTCCCAAGAGGATACCCAAACCCAAACGTTCCACGCCCGCTTCGGCCGCACGCTGCAGCCCTTCCAGGCGCCAGTCGTACGAGACCTTGCTACCTCTCGGGTGATACAAGGCGTAGAGTTCCCTATTGTACGTCTCCTGATAGAGCGTCACGCCACATGCCCCGGCCTGGACCATCGCGGCATAGGAGTCGGTACTTTGCGGCGCGATCTCGACTGCCGGGCGAATCCCCCGCTCGACCAACGCGCGGATGACGTCGACGAAGTATTCGGTCCGCGTCAACTTAGGGTAGTCGCCGGCCACCAGCAGAATGTGCCGAAATCCCCGCTCGGCCAAGATATCCGCCTGATGCAACGCCTCGTCGACGCCGAGGTGCTTCCGTTGGATCTGGTTCGGTTGACGAAATCCACAATAGACGCAATGGTTCGTGCAATGGCTCGACAGGTACAACGGCACGTACAACAGCATCCGCCGACTGCCGGGCATCGACCTCTGGTCGGCGGACCTCTTGGAACCGGGAAAGTGCTTTTGTGTCAGTTCGGCGGCCTCGCGAGCCAAACCGTCCAATGGTGTTCGAAGATCGATACTCACAGGCTTCCTGCAGGGATTCTTGTAGGGTGCAACTCCGGCGGCCACTACCCACACGAGGGGTTTTCGGCAAGCCGCCAACTTCCTCGTCCATCATATCCGCTGCCGCGGGTCGCCGGGAGGGTGGGCCTTCCTCTCGTACTTCTCGTTCCCACGCTCTGCGTGGGAACGCCATTCTTCGACGCTCCGCGTCGTCGAACTGGACTTAATGAGTTGGGCAAGGGCGGGGCCGCAGAGCGGCCAAGCAGTCCGTTCCCACGCAGAGCGTGGGAACGAGACAAAAAAACTGACCACCCAACTGGCGACACAGGCGGTCGGGAGATACTTGAACCGCCTTGGCCGGAAGGTTAGGCTAGCGTGCGAAATGGTCGGTCGCCGATCATCGGATCGTTTGACTATTCCGCATTCCTTGTGTTTTCTGCAAATGGAAAGGCACGCATAATGACTCGACAGAACCAACAAGTACCGCGACGGACGTTTTTGAAGACGGGCTGCGCGGCGGCTGCGGCCGTGAGTGCACCGCAAGTGATTCCTTCCGGAGTGCTCGCCGCCCAGGGCCAGCAAGGCGCCAATGAGAAGCTGACCTTCGCCCACATCGGTGTGGGCGGCATGGGCGGCTATCACCTCCGCGACATGAAGGCCCGAATGGACAAAGGGGAAGTGAACATCGCGGCCGTCTGCGACGTGGACGAGAAGCACCTGATCAACGCCTCGAAGGTGGCCGGTCCCCAGGCCGACGTCTATCGCGACTACCGCTATGTGATCGAGCGAAAGGATCTCGACGGCGTGGTGATCGCCACGCCCGACCATTGGCACGGCGTGCAGATGGTCCATGCGGCCGAGTGTGGCAAGCACGTCTACGTCGAGAAGCCGGCCTGCTGCACGATCGAAGAAAGCGTGGCCATGTGTGCGGCGGCCAAGAAGAACAAGATCGCGGTCCAGGTCGGCTCGCAAGGTCGATCGCAGCCGGAAGCCTACATGATGCATCGCTACCTGGTCAACGAAGTGATCGGCAAGGTCTCGCGGGTCGACTGCTGGCATTACGCCAGTGCCAAGGACGACAACCCGGTACCCGACAGCGATCCACCGGCCGAGTTGGATTGGGACCTGTGGCTTGGCCCGCTTCGTTGGCGCCAGTACAACCCGCGTTACTTGCACGGGGTGTTCCGCTGGGTGATGGAATCGGGCGGCGGTCAGATCCGCGACCGCGGGGCCCACGTGATGAGTTGTGCCATGTGGTGGATGGGAGCCGACGGCACCGGCCCGGTTACGGTCGAAACCACCGGCACCGTCCCGTCGAAGGGCCTTTGGGACACGGCTCTCGAGATGAACGTCACCTACACGTTCAAGGATCCCGACTGGGTGCTCACCTGGAACCAGCCCGGCGAAGCGGTCCCCAAGGAAGAACGCACCGGCGAGGAACCGGGCGGCAACATCAGCCGGCCCGGCTACGGCGCCCTTTATACGGGCGCCGACGGCACGTGCCATCACTGGGGCGGCGACGGCGGAACCTGGGCCGAGAAGAAGGTCCGCGACTGGGTCCCGCCTGCGGGAGCCAAAGATGTCTACGAGAGTCCCGGCCACAAGGAAGATTGGTTCAAGGGCATGAAGACCGGCGAGAAGACGATCATGAACATCGATGCGGCCGCCGGCGTGGCCAACCTCTGCATCCTCGGCAACCTGTCGCTGATCCTGGGGCGGAAACTCGAGTGGGACCAGCAGAAACAGGAGATCGTCGGCGACGACGAAGCCCGCCGGATGATGAGCCGGCCCCAGCGACACCCGTATCACCTGTAGATGCGATGATCTTTCTTAATCAACCATAACCTTGAAATACCGAGGATACGATAATGGACGAAATCACATTGGACCAAATACTTGAAATGATCAAGGGCTCGGACGAAAACGCGCGGGCCGAGGCCTGGCAATCCGCCGGGCCGTTGGGCGCCGCGGCCGTGAAGCCGTTGGCCGGCCTGATCTCGCACGAGGAGATCGAGGTCTCCCGAGCGGGCAAGCGGGCCGTCTGGCTAATCGTGCGTCATGTCGGCCGGCCCGGCAATGACGACGCCCGCAAGGCGGTCGAGGCCGAGTTGTGCGGCCTGCTCGGCGATGATCAGCCGGTCGTCATACGCCGCGAAGTGCTCTGGATGCTTTCGGAGATCGGCGGCGACGTGGCGGTCGACGCAATCCGCGAGATCCCCGACATCCTGGAAGACACGGACCTCCGCGATGACGCCCGATGTGCCGTACAGCGGATCCCGACCGTTTACGCCTTGCAGACGCTCAAAGACGGCCTGGAAGCGGCGCCGGACGACTACCAACCGGCCTTGGCCCAGTCGTTGCGAGTCCGCGGCGTCGACGTGCCGGGCATCGCCTGCGAAAAGCTGACCGCGACCAAGCAAACCAATGTCAAACCGGTCGGACGCTAGAATTGCACGTTGATCGTGTTGGTTTCGCCGGACTCGATTGGCGAAAGCTCCTTCATGCGTGGCGTACCCGGCTCGCCGACGTGTAGCGTGTATTTGCCCGACTTGAAAACGGGTAGTCGACACGAGTCGCCGCGGATACGTAGCGTGTAGACGATTTGGCCGTCGGACTCGTCGATCACTTGGACCACCGGGTTGGTTATGCCGGTGAATTTCAGCGTCGGCAAATAGGCGGCCGGCTTGCGGGCGTAGTTGTCCGTCTGTTGGATCACACGGGGCCAGCCGGGATATTGCTTGTCGGCGTTGGTCGGATCGGTCGGGTCGATCATCCGCGGCCAGCACTCCATCGTAATCTGCCGAGCCTTCTTATCGAAGCGGACGATTCCCCAGCCCGGTGCCCGATCGTGCAACTCGGCCGGCTCGCGGCCGGTCTTCGACGGATTCGAGACGGCGAAGACAGTCATCTTGTTCCCAAAACCGTCGTGAAACTTGCCCGTATAGGAGGGCATGTCGGGCAGCCGGTCCACTCCGCCCTGGGGCGGGAGCCACCAGCGCGGCCAGAGATTGGCGATCGCCGGCACACAAAACGCAAAGCCCGCGTCACCCCACTCGTCGACACCGTATTGGACCACCGAGGCGAGATGCTGATCGCCACAAATATGAAACGCAAACGCCTTGCGGATTTCGCGCAGCGCTTTGTTGCGTCCGGTCTGAGGCCAGCCGTTCGAATCGAGGTCGGCGTAGTAGAACCTCTTGTCTGCGGAGTGGTAGTTTTGCACCATCGAGAAGACGGTCTGCGAGACGACGGCCTTCATCTCGGCGCCCTGCCAATCGGCCGCCCAATGACGCAGGAATTCGAGTTGCCTCTCGCCCAGGAGTTTCTTGCCGGGCACATCGAGCGACTTCGGGTCGTAGTCGGCTGTAGCGATGTGATCGGGGCGCGGGCCCATCTGCTTCGTCACCAATCCCTTGCACCCGGACTTGAACTTACGGTCTTCGATGATAGCGAAATCGATACCGCCGACGTTCAGCGACGTGAAGTAGACGCCGATGCCTCGTTCGACCGGACGGGGGTCGAATGGGTCGGGCATGTGCGAGGTCTGGGCTCGCTCGACCATCTTGATGTACTCGGGTGGCTTGTAGTATCCGCCGTCGGTGTCGCGTTTCGTGTGCCTGCCGCCGGCTCCCCAGAGATTCCCATGGCCCACGTCATGGTCGTCGGGCAGGCAGACCGTCGGCCGGCTGCGCATCATCTGCCCGAACGTCTCGCCGAACTTGATCCAGTGCATGGTGTGCTGGTTGTGGTTGTAGACCTGGTCGCCGGTGAACACCAGCAGATCGGGATCGACCTTCTCGACGTTGTCGACGATGTCCTGTTTCGAGATCGTCCCCCCGCCGGGATTCGGTGAGTTGCCGGTAAAGGCGGCCACAACGACCGTATCCTTGGCCACGGGGTCCTTGCGGATCACTCCGGCCCATTGCGAGTCGCCGTGGAGGACTCGGAACGGAATGTCGACCGACGAGTCCCAGTGATCGACGCGAAACGGCACGGTCCAGCCCGGCTCGACGACCTTCGACTGGGCCACTGGTTTCCAGTCGGCATTGCGTCGTACTTCGAGCCGGGCGGTCTGTGGAGCGTCGTCCGACAAGGGGTACAATTGGGCCGTGAGCTTCATGACCCCGTCGTGAACCGTGTACATCGTGAACACGATCGTGTTGTTGTCGGCCGGCCCGGCAGCAACGCCGCAGGTCGCCCATGGCGTGCCCAGAAGTACGGCCAAGAGAGTTCTTCGTGAGATCCCAGCATAGTTCGTCGTCATGGTTGGTTCTCCTAAGATTTCGCTTGCAACGGAACCACTTCCCGGGCTCAGTTTTAAGCAAAAACTTCCAGTTTTGCGGGTATTGGGGTCCAAATTGGGCGAATAACGGGGCTTTTGACGAGCATTTTTCTCTGCGTAGGCAAGTTGGGACTCATTATCCGAGAGCCGCCGGCCGGCTGCAAGTGTGGCTCGGCTGGAATTGCTTGGGGTCTCGACAACGGCATTGCCAGCGAGTAGTCTAGAGATATGAGTGGATACGCTACCCCCCCTGTATGAACAAACCTGCCCCCCCGACTCTTCGTTGACGGCGGACCCGTCGACTCGGTAGATTGTTAGGTCAGAGCCCTGACCGAACACTCTGCGACCCACGGCACAAGGAGAGTCACAAGGAGAGCGCATGATTAGAAGAGAATCCAGCGAGGGAATCGGGTACTCGGTCGTCGGGCTCAACGGCACACGGCATATTCTGGCCGCTGCCGTGCCGCGCCAAGGCGAAACCTTACAGGAGCAGGCGCACGATGCACTGAAGACGATCGAAGCGGTGATTGCCGATGAGAGCACTCACGGCTCGATCGTTCGTCAGGCCGTCTTCATGAAAGACATCGATCAGATCGAGGCCTGCCGGAAGATCATGGCCGATTTCTACGGCGACCAACTGCCGGCCACGATCTACATTCCTCAACCACCCTGCGAAGGCAAGCTGTTGGAAGTCGAGGCCCTGGGAGTTGGCGGAACGGGTGAGGTCGAGATTCAACGCTATTCCGAGCGCCTGGTGGTCAGCCGGCACGACGGCATGTCCTGGGTCCATTTGGCCAACGTCTATCCGAACGTCGAATCCCCGGCCGTATACGATCGTACGCTCGATATCCTTCAGCAAACGGCCGAAGGGCTATCCGTCCGCGGTTTCAGCTACGAGCAGATTATCCGCACCTGGTTCTACCTGGGTGACATCGTGGGACCCGAGGGAGATACGCAGCGCTACAAGGAATTGAATCGAGCACGCACCGACTTCTACGCGAACCTCGAGTTTGGCGGCAATCACCTTCCGCCCGACGTACAGCGGCCCATCTATCCGGCCAGCACCGGCATCGGCGCCGAGGGCCACGACGTGGTGATGAGTAGCATGGCCTTGGCGACGTATCGCAACGACGTCTCGCTGGTACCGCTGGAGAACCCGCTGCAAACTTCCGCCTTCGACTACAGCAAGAATTACGGTCCCAAAAGCCCCAAGTTCGCCCGGGCGATGGCCGTTGTGACCGGCGATTACGCCACTACGCTGGTTTCCGGTACGGCCAGTATTACCGGCTCGGAAACGAAGTTTGTCGGCGACGTCAAGGGCCAAACCCGCCAAACGTTGGACAACATCGGAGCGCTGGTCGGTGAAGGCAACCTAGGGCGGCATGGTTTCCCCGGATTGGGAGCCACGCTCGACGATTTGGTGCTGGTCCGCGTCTACATCAAGCATCAGGAAGACTACGCCGCCACCAAGGCCGTTTGCCAGGAACGCCTAGGCGAAGTGCCCACCATTTACGCCATCGGCGATGTCTGCCGGGACGATCTGCTGGTCGAAATCGAAGGCATCACCTTCTCGCAGCGACAATAGTATAAAGCCGCGACCGGTGGTCGCGCCATGTGCATTAAGCCGCGACCAAGGCAAGGCACGGGGGTTCGGCGACTACTCACTATCAACCGCTACGCCGGATCGTCCTAATGGACTTGAATCTCGATAACAAAGTCGCCTTGGTGACCGGTGGATCGCGAGGACTGGGACGCGCCATCTGTCTGGCTCTTGCGGCCGAGGGAACCAAGATCGCGATCAACGGCTTCCACAATCCCGACCGGGCCGTCGAACTGGCCGAAAAGATCAAGACGGAATACTCGGTCGAGGCGGTGCCCGTGATCGGAAATATCGGCGAAGAGGCCGACATTGTCGAGATCTTTCAGGCAACCGAGCAGGCTTTCGGTCGTATCGATATTCTGGTCAACAACGCGGCCGTCTGGCCGACCGGGTTGGTCAAGGACATCACCGAGGACGAGTGGAACCGGACCCAGCAGATCAACCTGACCGGTTCCTTCATGACCTGCCGCGAGGCCGTTCGCCGATGGCTCGATACGAACACGCCGGGCCGGATCGTCAACATCACGTCCCAGGCCGCCTTTCGCGGTTCGACCACAGGGCACTCGCACTACGCGGCCTCGAAGGCCGGCTTGGTGGCCTTGACCGTCTCGCTAGCCCGCGAAGTGGCTCCGCACGGAATCGCGGTCAACGCGGTGGCGCCCGGCATGATGCGAACCGAAATGGCTCGCGAAGCTCTCGACCGGAACGAACAGAAATATCTCCAGCGGATCCCCATGCGCCGCATCGCCGATCCGGCCGAGGTGGCCGCCGTGGTCACGTTCCTAGCGTCCGAGAGGGCCAGCTACATGACCGGCGCCACGGTCGACGCGACCGGCGGGATGTTGATGCGATAGTAGGTCAGGGCTCGCCCTGACGAATACTTGCAATAAACAAAATGCCTGTCAGGGCAAGCCCTGACCTACCAGAAATGCCCCAAACAGTCAAAGCCGTCGTTTACCACGCCCCCGGCGACGTTCGGGTCGAATCGATCGCGATGCCCGACTGCCGTGCCGGCCAGCTTCGCGTGAAGATCGACGCTTGCGCCGTCTGCGGCACGGACCTGAAGGCCTACCTGCACGGCAATCCCCGGCTGAAGGCGCCGATCACCATGGGCCACGAGTTTACCGGACTGATCGAGACCGTCGGGTCGGAAGTCCGAGGGTTTGCGACCGGCGAGCGCGTCGTGATGGCTACTTCGATCTCGTGCGGCGAGTGTTACTATTGCCGCCAAGGCTGGACCAACCTGTGCGTCGACCTGGCCCCCATGGGATTCACCTATCCCGGCGGCATGGCCGAGTATACAACCATCCCGGCCAGGGCTCTGAAGAACGGCCACGTGATCAAGGTTCCGCCGGGCGTCAAGGCCGAGCACGCCGCCTTGGCCGAGCCGGTTAGCTGTGCCGTCAACGCGGCCGAAAACTGCAACCTCGGCCCGGGTGACACGGTCGTCGTCATCGGCGCCGGGCCAATGGGCATTATCAACGCCTGCGTGGCCCGGCAGCTTGGCGCGAAGAAGATCATCCTGGCCGAAATCAACGACCTGCGCCTGCGCCAGGCCGAGGCGTTCGGCTTCGAGCGGCTGACCAACGCCTCGGGCGAGCAACTCACGGAACTGGTCATGCAGGAGACCGACGGCCTCGGCGCCGACGTGGTCATCGTGGCGGCACCGGCTGGACCTCCGCAAGAACAGGCCCCGGCCATGACTCGAAAACGGGGCACGGTCTGTCTGTTCGCTTCCTTGCCGGCCGACAACAAGATGCTCTCGATCGACAGCCGTGCGATTCATTACGGCGAACTACGCGTAGTCGGCACCAGCGACTCCACACCCGAGCACGTTCGCAAGGCGGTCGAACTGATCGCCAACGGTTGCCTGCCGAGCGACCAACTAGCCACCCACATCCTACCACTGGACGACATTCTCAAAGCCTACGAACTAATGCAAAGCGGCGAAGCCCTGCGAGTCGTATTGAAACCATAGTAGGGTGGGCTCCGCCCACCAAATCACTTACTCAAACTGCAAACATTTAGTCCGTCACCACCGGGCTTGTCCCGGTGGAACGATGATTGGCCACTAACCAGTGGGCACGAATAACGCCGCTCGCCAATCTGGGCCGCCGCGTCTAGCGGCGGCCCAGATTGGCGAAAAACGTGGGGGAAAACGAACCATGCTAGTGGTCAATCATCGCTCCACGGGGACAAGCCCCGTGGTGGCGTTTACAGTCGAACCCTGAACCCCCACCGAAAACCGACCCCTTTACAACCACACTCAGGAGCCCCATGCTTACCCCACTCAAACAAGTCCTGGATCATGCCAGGGCAAACCACTATGCGGTCCCGGCGTTCGACGCGGTCGAAGACGTGATGATCCGTGCTATCCTGGAAACGGCCCAAGAACTTCGCGCCCCCGTCATCTTGATGTACTTGCAGGTCGACTTGGAAAGCGGCGGCGGTAACGGCTGGGCCTACCAGGCCGGCTTGGCCAAGGCGGTGGCCGACCACCATGACATTCCCGTCGTCTTGCATTTGGACCACGCCACCGAGTTGCACCTGATCCGTCGGGCGGTCGACGAGGGTTTTTCGTCGGTGATGATCGACGGTTCCAGCCTGCCTTTCGAGGAAAACGTGCAACTGACCAAGGCGGCCGTGGACATCGCCGCGCCGCACGGCGTTAGCGTCGAGGCCGAGCTGGGGCACGTCGGCGGCATGGACCTGGAAGCCACCAACCGCCGCGAATCCGTGCTGACCGAGCCGGACGAGGTCACGCGGTTCATCGAGCAGACCGGCGTGGACGCCTTGGCCATTTCGATCGGTACGGCCCATGGCGTCTACGACTCGCTGCCGAACCTGAACATCGAGCGACTCAAGGAACTCAACGAAATTAGCACCGTGCCGCTGGTCTTGCACGGCGGGTCTGGGACCCCGGACGACCAGATCCAAGAGTCGGTGCGCAACGGCATCTGCAAGCTGAACATCTACGCCGACGAACGCGTGGCCATGACTCGCGGCCTGAAAAGGGCCGCCGATACGGTCGTACGCCCGGACTCCTTACCCCAGGAGATCTTCGGCCCGATCAAGGAAGAGCTCTCGGCCGTGGTCGCCGAAAAGACCAGGCTCTTGTTCGCCAACGATCGAGTTTAGCGACGGAAAAACATCCCATGAAACTGCTGGCCATCAGCGACACTTACATCCCGCACGAATTCATGGTCAACGGCTTTGCCCCGTTGAAGCCGTTGGGTGTCGACGTCGAGGTTCGCCGCTGGGAACATCCCACGCTGATCGACTTGCAAGAGGCCAACCTGGCCATCGAACAGGGCGGGCCCGAGGCCGTCACCTTGCCGCCGGAAGTGACCGACAAGGTGGCTGACGTCGACATCGTCTCGGTCCAGTTCACACCGATCAGCCGCCAGTTTATCGAGGCGGCGGAGCAACTCAGCGTGATTGCCGTGCTTCGCGGCGGGGCCGAGAACATCGACGTCGAGTTCGCCACCAGCCGTGGGATCAGCGTGCTGAACACCCCCGGCCGCAACGCCCGGGCGGTGGCCGAGTGTTCCATGGGTATGATCCTTGCCGAGATCCGCAACATCGCCCGATCCCACGAACGGCTCAAGCACGGCGATTGGCGAAGGGATTACCCCAACCGCGACAACATCCCCGAACTGAACGAAAAGACGGTCGGACTGGTCGGCTACGGGGCGGTCGGTCGCCTGATGGCCGGTTACCTACAGGCCTTCGGCAGCCGGATCCTCGCCCACGATCCTTATTGCAGCGGCGATCCGGCCCCGGCCGAGCTGGTCGATCTCGACACGCTGATGCGCGAGTCGGACGTGGTCTCGATCCACGCCCGGCTGACCGAGCAGAGCTATCACCTGATCGGCGAAAAGCAACTGGCTCTGATGAAACCCACGGCCATTCTGGTCAACACGGCCCGCAGCGGGCTGGTCGACGAAGAGGCATTGACCCGAGCCTTGGCCGAGAAACGGATCACCGGCGCGGCGCTCGACGTATTCGACACGGAGCCATTGCCCGCGGACCATCCGTTGGTTAAGCTCGACAATGTCACCATCACCCCTCACATCGCCGGCAGCACCCAAGACGCCTTCCGCAATAGCCCCAAACTCATGGCCGACCACCTAAAAAGAATGCTCCAAGGCGAAGGCCCGCTGCCCGTCATCAACGGCATCGAACCAACACTACGACAAACTCACAACTCATAACTCACAACTCACAACTCCCACCTCACAGGTCTAACTATGAAATCCGTTCTGATTGCTCCCCGCAAATACATCCAAGGCCCCGGCGTGCTGGCCGAGGCGGGAACCTACGTGGCCATGCTGGGCAAGAAGCCGTTGGT
>SDBV01002680.1_pt1 | contig 26591 bp, 50 predicted proteins | sample 2277081 | NCBI WGS metagenome assembly SDBV01 (sample SAMN10402039, study PRJNA504765) | marine sediment metagenome | isolation source: marine sediment core GS10_PC15, 223 cmbsf | place: Arctic Ocean: Southern Knipovich Ridge | collected 2010 | reverse complement strand
GATTAATTCTCTGTTGTTCATAATTCCCGCTTTAGCTCTATAAAGCGCCCGATTCGGCTTAAATACTGTGCAAGGTATATCATTTTCTTTCGCATAATCGATTGCCATTTTACCAGGACCATCCCCGCCATCGGTGACTATCTCTTCAATGTTTTTATATCCACCCAACACACCGTTCAAGACACCCCGATGCTGAAAATACTTATCACCCATCACTGCTATCTTCATGTAGTCCCCCTAATATTTTGCTAACAATGCTGCAATGCGATCGGCTTCTTTTTCTTTTTTTGTTTTAGTTGTTTTGGCACTGTCTATTTCTTTGTCTTGCAACTCAGCCTTTTTTTGTGCAACTAATTCTTCGAAATCTTGGATCCACTTACCGGTATGTAGCCATCCATAGGATTCTGTCCATCCGGGATTCCCCCCTTCTATGCCGTACACTTCTACGGCATTCTTGTTGGTACATAGATTATTAACACCGTGGGGCCTTGCTTCTTCACCTTCCGGCAAGACTTGTATATGAAAAGTGTCACCCCGCGCGTGGCTACCAACCGTTATATATAGTTTGCCGTATTGCCCCGTTGTAAATAATTTTGCATATTCTCTCGCACCTCTCATTTGTTTTCCTCCAAATAATATTTTACTAAATCACAAACCCCCATAATTATTCCGGCGCATAATATCCACACTATGCCATGAGCGATCCCCAAACAATGCTTAAAAAATGCAATTTCAGCTAATCCAATATTATTCATTGCGCCCTTTTGTGTTTTTCGGTTCTTGTTTTTGATTAATCAATAATCAATTATCTTGAACCTTCCCTTTAAAATGGCATATCACCTTATCATCCCCTAAAGTACGGTCCATTTCGGTAAGCCGATACATCCCCGGCGCTGTTATCTCATCCCCGCTATGAATATGGAGGAATATTCCAGCATCATCCTTCTTCAACTGCGCTTCAATATATCCCGCCTCATTCAAATTGATCACACCAATCTCGTGCATCAAATCCCGCTTAGATAAATTTCCCGCCATTACCACCATATCTATCACATTATTTTCATTCACCACATCTTTTTCCAACATTAAGTTCAGCTTTGTTGGTCCTGCTTCTAATAATAGTTTTTTATCTACATTCCAATTTTGCACATAATTGATATAAACACTGCTCAATCCGTATGCAACGCTTTTCCCGTACCCGATTTCTGGTTGTAATGCCCACTGTGCGAATGTGTCATAATTATGGTGGTCCCACGCATTATGCTCTATGGCAAACGCAAACCATTTCCCTATTTCAAGGAATTCCGCCGCAATCCTCATATTTCCAAGTTTAATGTTCGTCTCGATAGAATGTATCCGTCCACCCTCATCCATTAACTCAATATCTTCAATCGGCGTTATTGCCCGCACAGCAATTTCCTTCGGCATACTCAATTCTCCTTATTACTTTTTCTTCTTTTTCTTCGGTTCTTCAGCTTCCACTTCTTCTTTTGGTGGTGCAATTAAATTATTTAATTCAAAAATTGCATAATTTATACTTCGTATTTGTGCGTTTGCTTCTTCAGTAATGTTGTCTCTTGCTATCCGCAATTCAACTATCCTCTTTTGGATCTTCACTGTATCCTGCACCACTTCTTGCGTAAATCCAAGTGCTGCAAACAGCACTATCACTATCACTAATATTATTCTTTTCATGTTATTCTCCTTTTAAAATGCAAATTTCTTTTTGTACTTCGTGAAGTTTTCTCTCCAACTCTTCAATTTTGTCGAATTTCCTTTCTTCTGCATATTGTTTTCTATTACAAAGATTTATATCTATTAACGATTTTAATATTTCATTAAAAACATTGTCCATTTCAGACTGAATCTTGTCCCGATAATCTCTTTGGCAAGCACCGCAAACATTTACAGATTTTTTATATTCAAGCTCTTTCCAGTGTTGACTATTGGGAAAGTCGCTATCACTATAAAAATCGTCTGTAGCCATATTCCAAGTAATAACATCGTCAGTAAGTGTTTGCCGCTGGACCGTAATGCCATTATATTTATAAATAGTCTTTCCACATATTTCACATTTAGTTGATATTGCGCTTTGTGCTAATATCACACTAAGCATAAATATAAGTATTATTATTCTTTTCATTTTTTTCTCCTGTTTTTCATTCAAAATTCAAAATTCATCATTTCTTCAAAATCCAATGTCTTTTTAATTTCCCGATCAACGGTTCATAAACACTCATCTTTTCGATTAAATCATTTAATTTGCCCGTTGATAATTGCCATAAAAATTCTGCCTGTTGTTCCACAACAAGTTCCCAAATATTAATACCGTGTTTTTCTTCAAATATCTTCGGTCCCAAATCGGCATCTCTATGGTGTGGAATCCGGCACAAAGACAATGATTTGAAATGCTTTTTAGAAACTTTTTTACGGTTTCCCCCACTGCCAATTTTCGACACATGATGAGGTTCCCCCGCTCTACCGCACATACAACACGGTTGCGTCCTCACCCATGCCACATAAAGCAAACTAAGATGGTTCGTGTCTATCTTCGCCTTTGGGTACTTCTTTGGATATTTTAATTCAGTCATCACGCAACCCTTATTTGCTTTGTAACTACAAGTCTTTTTTCTGCAATTTCACAGTATTCTTTTTTCATTTCAGATATGATAAATTTTCTGTTCAATCTATATGCAACCAACCCGGTGGTGCCGGAACCGCCAAAAGGATCGTAAACTATACCGCCTTCAAATCCTGCATTACATCCACAATCAGTATATCCAACAAATTTAATATTTATAACCGGCCCCATTCTAATATCATATTTTCCGCTATTTGATTGAACATTATCTTTATTTTTTCCTATAGGTTTTTTATTTGATTTACCACTTCCAGACTCAAAGGTAGTTTTGCTATTATATATTTTTTCTCTCGGCTTACCACATTTCTTACAAACAAATTCAGGACAACCAGATTTTATAGGAATCTCGCAAAGTTCTTCCGGGTAAACTGCAAAATGAGCTTCGCTAAATGGTTTAGGATTAATGGTCCATACTGTACGTTTGTTTCTGCCGTTTTCGCCATAACCAACGCCACCGCTATATTTTTTGTTAGTTGCATCGTCAGTTTCTTTTGTACCGGCGGAATATTGTCTGTTAATTTCGTTTTCAGGTGATTGATGCTTATCAAACTGCTGCTCGAACCAATATTTCTTATTCTTAACAAAGAAAAATAGATATTCAAAATCTACTGTGAATCTATCTTTAGCACTACTCGGCATACAGTTATTCTTTTTCCATATAATCGTATTCCGCAGGATCCAGCCACGATTAACCATTTCTATTGCGAAGCGGAAAGGTATCATTGTTAAACATTTGCTTGGATAATCTAATAACTTCCAATCAGTTTTGGCGATATTATCATCCGTATAGGATTCTTTACATTTTGTTCTATCTGTTCCGATTCTTTTACCACTTCCGCTATAAGTATCTCCAAAATTTACAAAGCAAGTACCACCTTTTCTTAAAACTCTTTTAACCTCATCAAATATATCTCATAAGTGAGTAATATATAAATCAAAGGTTGGCTCTAATCCGAGTTGGTCCTTTCCGGTCCCATAATCTCTCAAAGCCCAGTAAGACGGTGAAGTCATAACTAAATTAATCGATTTATCATCCATCCGTTTCATTGTTTCCATGCAATCTTCGTTATATATTTTGTTCGTCTCTAACATCACGCCCCCGCTTGTGCTCACAAATTGTGATTTCAAGTCTAAATCCCCCTATTCCTGCAAATGATTCAAAATAGCTAACCATTCTCTCTATAAACCTTCCTTAACGCATCAACCATTCTTGCTTCTTCTCTGTCGGTAAGTTGATAAACATATTTAGTAAACATAACTTTTCGGGCAGTTTTACACATCAGATCAAGCCCCCGATCCCAACCAAATTTCTCGGTGAACTTTCCCTGTATCTGATTCCACTTCCTAATATCCACATTATTTCACTTCTTCCTCTTGTTTTACAAATATTGGTATCGTTTTCTGTATAAAATCATCAATAAATGCCGTCATTCTTGTTCGTCCAAGTTTATTATCATTCACTAGTTCATAATTCTTATTCCAAACATCTTTAACCGTTGTGAGCGTATTCTGTAACTCTCCAACATATTTCCCCAAGTATTCGAGAGTTCTATCTTGTTTAAAGATTATTTCGTTTCTTCTCTTAATCGGTCTCGGTATCCAACTAAATATTTTCATTCTTCCCCCTTCTTAATTAATCCGTCTACTAAGCATTCACAGTAAAATTCACCTTCCCTGCCATTAGGGTGTTCTGCGGTCATAATTCCACTGCCTCCGCAGTTTTTACAACACTTGCTTGCCAAATCTTGTCGCTCCTTGTCCGTGAGCGATTCAAAATATTCCTGCAACTCTTCATAATTCGATAAATCTACCATCTATATTACAATTCCTTAAAATATCGACATTCTCATCGCCGTAAGCGATTAAACAACTCGGCGCTCCGGCATTTTGATATATTTGCTCTCCAGTATTATAGAAAAACTGTAACCTGCCCTTAATAAATAAGATTGCACTTGCTTTATTCCATATCGATTCAAAAAACATTTTTGTTTCAGTTCTTGCAAAAGTCAGGGCAATACCGTTGCCGTGGTTGGCAAGTTTATTCAGCCATTTTCTAGTTTGCAGTCCATACGGCGGATTTAACCAAACCCGCCCGCCCCATCTTTGCATTAATCCGTTATCATCAATGGTATAATGTTTCTTTGCCATATCCCAAGGACGTATTTTCGGTGCGCACGGATCCAAATCAAACTCCCCTAATGCCTGTAAAATACGGGGGGGGTAAGCCATTCTTCTTTACCGTTTTTGGTTCTGTCAAAACTACTGTCCATCATTTCCCCCTGAATTAACCGCCACAACCTTTTCCGCCCTCTCAAATTCTATTATCATGTCACTATACACAGTTCCATTGGAAATGTCGTTTAATGTTGCTAATCTGAGATTGACTAACACAATAATCTTTAGCTATCAATGCTTGAACTTCTCCGTTTTTAAGTCTTCTTCTAATTTCCAATACATTATCACGGTTCAGTTTAGAAGCAGGGTTCAACTCCCCCGGCATACGATTTATGGGATTGACTATTCTTCCTTTTCTGCTACAGTCTTGCATGTTGTCACTTCTTGTCCCTAAAAATAAATGTTTTGGATTTATACAAGCAGGGTTATCACACTTATGGCAGACATTCATCCCCTTCGGGATTAACCCGTTGCATAATTCATAAACCAATCTATGTGCTAAAACAGTTTTACCCTTAACTGTTAATGTCCCATAACCATATCCATTCTTGGCACGTTTCCATTCCCAACATTCATTTTCTTTAATAATATCAAGACCATTCACTAATCTTCTAATTAAATATTTTGGATCATCTTCCATGCCCTTTGGAGCATAAATCTTATTCTGTTGTTTCCTTCCACCCAAGATCGCCTTCACCATATCTGTGCTAAATAAAATTGGTTTCATATTATTCTCCACTTGCTTGATTAAACTGTTCAATTAATTGTGTCAACGATGTAATAATCCCATCATAAATTTTATACATTAATTCCGGCTCTTGTTTTATTGTTTGATATACATATACTTTTTTACCTCTGCCTTTAATCCATCCCGCTTCTGTATGAGCACTTCTACCACAAGGCAATACCATAACGCAGCAGTCTGCCCATTTCATAGCACCAAAATCAAGTTTAAAACCATCTTCGGCAATTGGATGTTTTAATGCTTCAACATATTCTTTTGATGTCCACCATTGCCAATTAAGGTCAATATCGCGCCAACGAAAACCATAATTGCCTTTTGCAGGATTCCTGAAATCATAAACATCATGATCAAGTCTTCTCAACTCAGAGACTATTTTCTGTTGGAATTCGTTTCTCCAGCTACTTGCTACATATATTTTCATCTCGGAAACTCCTGTATTAATGGTTTATCATAAATCTTCATCGATTCTTTCATAAATAACGGTACTTCGAATATTTTACAGAGACGCTTAATCGATTCAACATTTTCTTTCTGCGGAATAAATACATCCTTTCTGCCGGTTTCTAACCCGACTATTATCCAATCATGCTCAAAATAAACTGCAAACATATCCTCTGTTAGCATCGGTTCTAATGAAATAAATGTCAGGTTGTCCTTTTGTGATTCAAGCTGTATAGACTTGTTTACATCATCGTTGCTCGTTACAGTCACCCCCAACCAACAATTACTCGGAAAATGATACTTCGAATATATTTTAGGTGCCTTGGTTAAAAACATAAAAGTATGCTGCGGATTCAGACTTATTTTTGTGATCACTCTTTTAAACCACTCCGGCTTCCAAAATGCAATATCGCTCATCGAATTAACAAATATCCGCGATGGCTGTTTAGGAAATGGCTTTACAAAATTCGATTCCACCCAAGTCGGTTTAAAATTTCGTATATTTTTTACATTAAGATTTTTATCTGCTTTCTTAAAATGATCCATCAATCCATCATTAAATGACATCCTATATGCAAATTTCCGCGCATAACAATATTCACAATCATGCTTGCACCCCCAGGCGCTATTCCAAACTTCATCACACCAACCGATCTTAGTTTTTCCCATCATTTACCCCCACCATTACTTTTCATTTTAATATTCATAATTCTATGTATTTAAAACCTTGAAATGATTTTGTTGGTATTGGCTTTTGTAAGTTTTTCCAGTGGCCTGAAAAAAAGTTTATCCGACAATAATTTTCAAAAATTTCCCAATCATCTATTTCAAAATATCCCTAAATAAAACCCTTGGTAGCAAAGTATAGTCGCAAATCCTCACCTTCGTCTTTATATGTGTCATCATCAATCATTTTATCAATTTCTTGTATTAGCTTTGGGGTATTTGACAATTCCCAATAACAGTGCATATCGGGTTCTTTTTTATGAGCTAAAGTTTCAGGTGTTGTATAAATACAAATATGTTTTTGCTTCATCATTATTCACCCCTTAATTCTCTCGTTATTATCGTTTTCATTTCCGGTCCAACTATTTGTGCATGGTGCGGTATTCCAATTAATTTCATTGTATCGTCCCAAATAAATCCCTCTTCCGATAAACAATCTTGCACTGACTTAAATCCCCCAAGCATATTGTCAGAATCCTTAATTTGGTTTTTCGCCGGACGTACATGCAACACCGTTATTTTGAACTTTTGTCCTTTGGTTGCGTCCTTCATTTTTTGATGTCTCATCCCTTTTCTGATGAACATTTTCCACAGTCCCTTTTGCGGATTCCTTTTAGACCAATGCGTTGTTCTAATCTTATTTTCAGATTGTATGCCAAGAGGTATCTCGATTGTTTCTATCATTTCTGCACTTCTATCATTTCAACTTCATCTAACCATTTTTGGTCTATTGGTTGGTATCCGCCTTGTGGACACACCACTTTTCTTTGACCGCACCGGCATTTTTTATAAATGTTATGCCCAGTATCATGGTCGTATTTAAACCAATGGATATGGAAACGGCGATGGACAGCATATTGTTGAAGATTATTTATCTCGCAATTAATCACAGAAATCCAAGTTATTTCGCTGCCATTAGTTTTTTTTATACCCAACATTCTCCATTCAAAATCAACTCCCGCTAATTGATATTCCTTACCATCAACTATGACTATCTGATTCCTATTAAACTCCATCTTGTCAAATTCCCATTTTGTAATCATCGTTTAGATTATCCCAATATTTGCTTTTACTAGTGCTTCCGCCGGGTGTGGTGATACTGAATTACCAACCATCTTTACTTGGGTGGTCTTTGGCAGTGGCTTGCCGTTATATAAAGGATCTATTATATAATCTTCAGGGAATCCTTGTGCCAAAAACAATTCGCGCGGTGTCAACATTCTCATTCCAATATCAACTATTTGATATTTATCGCCGGCAATGGTAATTAATCCGAATTTATCTTTAGACATAATGGTTTGTGCGGGATCATTCAAAGATTGTCCAACGCCAACACCGTAATATTTGATCAAAAATGCTCTTACTTCACCAAAATGACAACCGCTTGCAGTTAATGTATGCAACGGACATCTGAGAGACTGCCCATATCCCATTCCGGTTGTTCCCCTGAATTTTATTAAATGACTTGTAACCAACCCTGTCTTACCAAGCCCGTTTGCAGTAGTTGTCGGTGCGGGGTCTGTTACGGGTCTCCCTGTGCCTTGCCCGAAACACCGTGTTAAATATGGTATAACTAACTGATTTTGTGTCCCGGATGCCGTTATTGTAGGAAACGGTTCATCAATATGACTGCCAGTTGCTCCTGTAAAATGTTTTATGATAAATGGATTAGCATCATCAATTACAAATTTTTGTATCCCACGTGCGATTCTTTTTAGAGTGTTTTCTACTAATGGTTTTTTACGGGTAAAAATAGATGGACACGGTATAGTCCAATCTATACACTCCGCTGCTGATCTATAAGGTAATTTATCTTCACCATGAGTTGCTTCCGGCCAGACAATTGGTTTCCCGTCTAATCTTGCCACTAGAAACAATCGTTTTCGGGATGTTGGAGCGCCATAATCACATGCAATTAAATTTTTCCATTCAACATGATACCCAAGCCGCCTAAATTCCTTTACCCAATTATTAAAAGTTTTGCCTTTCAAGTCAGGATTTGGTTTATCATCTTTAAGTGGACCCCACTCAGCAAACTCTTGCACATTCTCTAAAAATATTACTTTTGGTTTTACCGTTGCTGCATACCTTGTGGCAACCCAAGCCAATCCCCTTACATTTTTATCAACCGGTTTTCCTCCCTTGGCTCTTGAGAAATGTTTACAGTCCGGACTAAACCAACCCATCAATACATTGCGTCCTTTAGCAACATCACGCGGGTCAACATCCCAAACGTCTTCGCAATAATGATAAGTTTTAGGATGATTAGCTTTGTGCATCGCTATTGCTCGTGGGTCGTGATTGATTGCATAGTTTATCGGTCTTCCCATAGCAGCTTCAATCCCGGTACTCGCTCCACCGCCACCTGCAAAATTATCTATTACTATACCCCTCAATTCTGACCTCTCTTAAAAAGTCGTTTTTCCGCATAGCGCGCTATCATAAGATCACATTTAGTCCGCATGTCAATTAACTCCGCTTCCGTCCGTTGTTCTAAGTCTGTATCCTTGAAAGTGACAAATATCGCAATCTCTATCCCCGTTGCCTGCAAAATTCTTTGTTGAATTATATTCACTATATCTTGTTGTAGCGCGAAGATAAAATTCTCCGGTTCTACTTTTAACACTAAACAAGTATCTTTTTGGATTTTCAAAGATTCGGCCTTGCCATCTTTTAACAACCGGATTACATCATCTATATCTAATTGCAGATTTTCCACTATGTTGCCCTATCGATTACCCTCTGTTTTTTTTTCACATATTCCATCTAATTGATCGTCGAAAGTCTCAGCCTTCGTTACCATTCCATCTTCAATTACAAATCCCATTTCACCGGACTCGTCCATATATTCTATCCATACTTGGAAATCGTGTTTATCTGCCAGGTCCGACAATTGCTTCATACTCTCACTGTCAAGCAGTGAACCGTTTCGCACTAAGATAATTTTTAACGTAGGATTCATCGCCACGCCGATTGCCACCGCGACGTTTATCTGTTCCGCATCCGATATTTGTTTAAGTGGTATTCCGTTATATGTAACACCATCTTCATCAAATCCAAGTCCGTCAATTGGCATATTGGCGTTCTTAATGGCATCGGATTTAGTGTTGTCAATATCTTTCATTTTGCCCGTCAAGGATTCAGCTTCACTTTCGTGTTTTTTCAGAGCATCTTTTTCTTCAACGTAATCTTCATAAAGTTTAGCTTTTTGGTTGGTCTCTTCTGCGGTGTCAAATTTCTTTTCAACAGCATCTATATCAGGCTTTTCGTATAGAGAGAGTTCCTTTTTGTGCTTTTTCAAAAGCGTAACATTGATAGCAAGTTGTTTTTTCAGTCCTTCAATATCCTGTTCAATTCCCTCTATATCGTTTTCAGTGACGGTTATAGCTTTTTCACAATCCTCGATCTCACGCATTTTTAATTGTGCTGTTTTTAGTTCTGTCCGCAATTCCTCAATTGATACTTTTTTTATTTTTGTGGGTGGGTTATCCAAATCAATCTTAGCTTTTGATTCTGTAATTAACCGGTTCGTAACTGTCCGTTCTTCATAATATTCCTTTTTCTCTTCATCCAACGCATCCAAGTCAATACCAAGATCTATGATACCTAGTAACATTTGTACTTGCTCTTTTTCGTTATTGATGAATTCAAACGGATCAAATGTGAGTTTGCCGATAAATTTGTCGATCAATGCCTGTGGACTGCTAAACGAAGCACCATCTTCTGTTTTGACCTTTAAAAGAGTTCCCCCCTCAGTAAATATTCGTTCTACCGTTAAATTCTTTTCGTCCAATTTGATTGTTATTTGTGCCCTGTTTTCACCCTCATGGATTGGTTTTGGTATTTCACTTTTACGCGGCATGGCAAGTGCCACCTTGATTGCATCTAATATCGATGTTTTTCCTTGTTTATTCCTTCCGGTTAAAAATACCATATTTTTGTCAGGACGGATTTTTACCATCCTTGTTCTTTTAAAATTTTCTGCTACTAATTCTGTTATTTTCATAATTCCCCCTATTTATTTGTGCAACTTCCCGCCGCCTAATTCACACAAAAACCTCATTACTAATTCCATTTCAGGATTACGAAAGGCTCCAGTTAAATAATCAACAGGTTTGTGATAATGATAGTTGTTTGCTACAATATGTTCTTTACACGCCTTCTCTGTAAAAAAAGCATTTTGGTACCGCTTTACAAAATCCCTATCAAATTGATGCCATCCAGCACTCTTTAGTATTTCTTCAATGTCGAAACAGTTCAATTCGTCAAATTTTTCTTCCGCTTCTTTTTCTTCCCACTCTTTATGCTCTATAACTGCTTCTTTTATTTCTTCATCAGTTGCTAAAACACTCCCATCATACGCCCATATAGTCTCTCCGTTACCAGCCGGCACAGCGACATCTTCCTCTGTTTGTATTTGAAAAATATATGGCATTGCCGTACATCTATGGTTTTGCCCATTTATTTCTTTCGATAATTCCATTAAGGAATAATACATTTCATCTGTTACTTGGATTGTTTTCATTAAATATCCTCTTTTAACTCAAAATTTAAAATTCATCATTTAACATTTGCCAACCCCTGTTCGTACGCATCTTTAACCAACAAAAACATTTCAGTATCAGCAGTGTCATTATCGGGGTGATATATTTTTGCTTTTTCTCGGTATGCCTTGATTATTTCATCTTTTGTGGCGTTCATACTTACGCTTAAAATGTCGTTCCAATTATTTGTTACTATTTCGGATTTCGCAGGTAATTGCTTAAACCCGGTAAATGCTCGATTTAATAATTCGGAGCATCCCCACCTTTCAATTCCACGCATACTTTCAATGGTTTTGCCAATCGCCCACAAGTTGCATCCCGGTTTATTATAATTATCCGAGGCAATCACCATCGGTTCACCTTTCCATTCGAAATAAATCGCAATTCCACAATCCTCCGGCATTCTTTGTGATGAATGTGGTAGTCCTTTATTTCCCAAAATCAAGTTGCTCGAAATAATTAGATTTGTTCCCTTCATCAATTTTATTTCATGTTGGACCTTTGATATTCCCTTGTGAATGCTCGGCTTTACTCTCTTTTCCCTATCGCCAAAAACACTTCCTTTTGGTCTTGATGTTCTCGCCCAACCTTCCGGCCAACTCAATGGATATGCTTCAATCATGTTTATACCTTAAAACTTCTAAATTCTTTAACATCAATAGTCATTCGACTGCATTTCTCACCATCGTCATTAATATATTTACCATTTGATTCAACGGTGCCAATTAATGCTACTTTTTCCCCAAGCGATAAATCTCCAAAGGCTTCGGAGTTTGTACCAACTTTCCGCTTCCAATCTTTTGAGCAAGAAATGATTCGTTCACCATGTGCTAATTTTCTCGCAACGTCTGAGCAGTCTCTCAATATTTTTTCAATTGATAACTTGTTTTTTAATCCCTGAATAAATTGATCAGGGTTCTTGTATTTTGATTTAACTTCGTGCATAATTCCTCCTAAAATGGCAGATCGTCTTCATTGTTGGTTGTACCACTTGTATCATCAGGTGAAGTGCCGTTTAATAATTCACCAACTACCTTTGTTGTATTTAGTGGAAACTCTTGATTTAACATCCACTTTAAGAATCCGCGATCATCAAGCGCCGGTTTTCCTCTTGTATTTTTACCGATATTGAGAATTACGACACCGTCCTTGTTAATGCTAAATTCTCGTGTAAATCTGTAGGGTGTATTTTTACGTCCTATAAAATCTGCCACAGTTTCAGGTGTAAGATTGTGCTTTTCCATCTGTGCTATTAAAACTTCTTCGGCAATAATCACATCTTTCATGGCACTATGTAAATTTTCTATTGGTTCATCGCTTACATAAAATTTATAAGCATCAGGCAAGTGTCGCGGAGTATCCTTCATCATAATTTGTAGAGTGTCTACTATCCTAACATCGGGTCGCGGAAAGTCCAATCCACATCGTAAAAATTCTTCGATGATCATTGGCACATCAAATCGTTCAATATTGTGTCCTGCCAGATCACAGTCTATAATAAGATGGTGAATATCGTGAGCCATCTCTGAAAACGGTGGATACTCTTTTACCATTTCGTTTGTAATACCGTGTATACTAGCTGCCTCATCTGTAATTGGAACCAGTGGATTAAACCGGTATGGTCCAATTCTGTCCTTTTCGCCACTAGGGTATATTGTTCTCGCTGCAAATTCTACAATGCGATCTTTTCCTATTTCAACCCCCGTCGTTTCTAAATCAAATGTTGCTAATGGTCTGTTTAATTTCATTTTTATCCTCCATTGGATCCTGTGGAAATTCCCGCCAGCACTTTGGAAGAACCTCAATGCTCCGGGTATTCAACCATTTCTTTTTGCCCCCAACTTCTGTATAAAGTGCAATGTCCTTATTTGTAGGACTAAACCATACAATTACATCATTTTCATGTTCCGGCGGTGTTTCTACTGAATGCCAATCTGCACTGTTTGTAAGGATGATAAGAACATTCAACTTTATATCGAATCCAACTTTGCATAATTTCCCTACATAATGTTTCCATAAATACTCTTTTATTTCTTTTATTTCTTTCATTTTTCCTCCTGTGGTAATTCAAGCCAAACATGTTTACAATCTAAACTTTGACAAATCCTCTCCACTAGCGGCGTTGTTTCATACTTTTTCAAGATACCCTTGTCATCACATTCTCTTTTTGTCGGATAATAATCCCAACGGTCCCGACTTTTATCGTACCCACATTCCGGGCATGGTCTGTTTTTGTCATAAATATTCATTTCACCCTTCTCCTATCTGCCCCTGTTAATTCAAATTTATTCTTCCCTACTATTCCTACAAGTCTGCTAATAATTCTGCCACTATAATTCAATTCACCTATTTTCAAATTCGACGTAATCCCAGTGTACATATTCCTATCGTAACGATGATTCAACACTCTACACAAGATCGTGTCTGAGAACTCAGATTTATGTTCACTTCCAATATCATCAATAATTAATTGAGGAACTTTCATCATGTTATCAATTTTATCCGATTTATCTTCAAATTTTGCATATCTGATAATATCAGCATAGTCAGCCCAATTGATTATCATCATAGTCGGGAAAACAAGATGTGTATTATTTTCTTTCTCTTGTATTTTTTGTATTTGTTTTCTCCTGTCTAAAATAAGTGCATAGATATAACCGGTTTTCCCTCTGCCCGGTTTCCCCCACAAATACCAAGATTTATCACTTTCCAACTGGATGGAATTGTCAATTGTTGCATTCTTAAATCTTTCGGGGATGTTCATTCGTTGCGATACTCATCATTTGACACGTCATGTTTTCGCTTTGGCGAAGACTGACCGTTTAATGGATATATATCACTCCACCCACCCTCTGCGCTCTTCCTAACTATCTCCATCGCTATATCTTTCGAGCCTTTGGAGTATTCTGACAACCTTTTAGCTAAACTTTTCATAGCACGTTCAGAATCAGCAGCTTTCTTGGTTTTTCTAATTTTAATAAAATCAATCCATATTGCTTGAAAATCATCATCATTAAAAAAAGCAATTTTTTTAAACACACTATATTTATCTATAAATACATCTTTACTTATATCTTTATTTACATTTATATATAGTTCAAGATTGTGTTCAATCACTTGTTTGAGCACTTGTTCGTTTTTTAAATCCAAATCAGTAAGATTAACACTGTCTTTTAAGTATTCAATTTTTGCCTTACTCAGCTTATAGTTCTTCGTGAGGTACTGTACGAAATAGCTCATTTTACCTGCTCCGCTACGCTTGTCTTTAAATAATTTCCGCTTATGTATGATTTCTCTAGCAAAATCGTTTTCCAAACGTCCACTATCATTTTGTTCAAACTTCTTGCTTAACACTTGTTCAAACACTTGCTTGAACTCTTCGTACTCACTTATCCTCACGTCGGCTAAGTTTGCCAGTTCTTCAATATCGTTTGGTAAATCACCCATATCATATTGAAATAAGATTAAATTTAGATACCATCCTTTGACGTTGCCCCGCATTCCCTTAGTAGCAACAAGCCATTTATCGATATAGAATAATGCTGCCGGATCTTTAGCCATGATTATTAAATATTCCTGCTTGAGTTACATGTTGTGGATTAAAAAATGAATTACTAAATAGTTGCGGATTAACCTTAACCGGAGTGACCCACCTGCCTGAAATCGTGCATACTCTTTTATCGCATTCCACTAAAATAGTATTGTGATTTAAGTCTTTCTTTTTTAGAGAATTCACCCTACCACTAACCACATTTATCTCTAAACCCGTGGAACGTGAGATTTCCTTGAGTGTTTGTGGAGCATCAACTGCTGACAAGAACTGCAAAATTTCAAATTCCTGCAATCCCACCACACCCTCAGATTTCAGATCGTGGTAAGTTTTAATGGAGGATTGTCTAACAGTCATCCACTAATCGCCCCCACCCGGTGTAGCAACCGTGCCTTCCAAGGCTCCGTTAAATAGATCTTCTTTGATGTCTGCTGATAACTTAGTTACTACGGATCGCCAGTTGGGTAATGCGTCTTTTTCATACCCTAGATTTACACACATATCCGTGTAGTCATCATTTAACACCGCCAATGACCGGTAAATATCTAATTTTTCTGCAATGCTTAATTTTTCCATATTAATCCTTGTGTTTTATTATTCAATAATCAATCATAAATAATCAATATTATGACCCCACTCTTGCAGTTTCTTCTAATTTCTCATAGAAATTTTGGAAGCCCTTTAACGTGATGTTCTTATAGAGAGTGTTACCAAATGTTTCACTTTTGATTTTTTCAAATATATCTGTATTATATCTCTTTCCGCTTTGCTTCTTCAGCCACTTACTAAGCGTACCCCTATCCATTTTCATCGGATCCAAATCAGACGCTTCCTTGGTTTCGGTCTTTTGATCTGTACCGCTGCTTTCAGCTTTTTTGTCGTCCTTTTCCTCTTTTTTTGCCTTGGCTTTCTTTAAGTCAGGTTTCTGCGGTTCTTCAATAATTGGTTCTTCTTCAATAGGTTCAAAATCAGCTTTTATTTCAGTACCCATTGCAGCTCCCATCTCTTCTTCAATAAATATTCCACCTAAATCTTCAGGGAATGCCTTACGGAGCGCCAATGCTTCAGCAACCTTACCCAACATTAACCAAGGCATTTTTTTCCACATAAATTGCATTTTTGGTAGTGATGGTAAATATTCATCCCATCGCGCAATAGCAGGAAAAGCAACCTTTTGTCCCTGTACAAACTTGTAGACTGTAATTTTAGCGACTTGAGGATGCTCTCCGTCCATTGTATCATATTCGATTTCATCCTGACCGGCATAAGCACCCGATCTGTGTGCTATTGCCCTATATCCGTCAATACCGGTTTGGAATGTCATTATTCTGTCATTTCCTGATCCGCGCACAACCGGGCGGCATTGATTTTTAAACGGATTTAGTCCCGTCATTTTTGCTTGCGTTAAGAATGTAAAGAATTCATCCATCGTGCAGCTTTTAGCTATTGATTTCTTAATTAGATGTGCCTGATCTTTGGTCATAGCATAGGTCTGTACAAATACTTCGGATGTCATCTTTGTTGTAATAAGTGCATTTGTCGCTATTTTTGGTTTATTTATGTGGTTCATAATTCCCCCTATTTAATCTTTTACTTTTCCGCCATAGTTCTTTTGGCACATTTCCCAAAACCCACAATACTTTTTACTGCAAAGCATGTGCCCTCTATTCGGCATAAAGTGTTGTTTTCTTATCCCGCTTGCAATTTGTCCAATAAGATTTACAATAAAATCTTGGTCCGTTTGAGTGGGTGCTATTTCTGCGGTTACCAGTTTGGGTTTTTTTAGTTTCACACCATAGTCTAATGCTAATTTTTTTGGCAGATGGCCATGTTCGATCTGATAACCCAAAGCATACATAATTAATTGCAATTGATCATCAAAACTGCCCGGTATAAAATATATCGTACCATCATCTCTTGTTTTTTTCGGTGGTGACTTACCGGCTGTTTTGTTATCGATGACAGTTTCCTTATCATCAATCAAATCAGCATATTGGATAATATCGTATGGAAAGTCCTCGAATTCTATATGCAATGGCTCCTGAACCGCTACCGGCTGTATTGTAGGCGCTTTTTCTTCTCGCCATGTTTTTGTTAATAGAATACCGTTTTCTCTAATATCTTCCGGTTTGGTCCCTTTGTGGTCATCTAATTCATAAAGATCCTTTTTGTCATCCCACTTTGTTGCAAAAGCGTCAGTAACATCATCTACCGGTAGATCATCATGCGTACTGATTTTCTGTATAAAATTAAAATTTATCGCATCGTCATAGGCGGTGCCATATAGCAATGCCACTCCCGGTACTTGTTTAAATCCTTCGATATATCGAAACATATATTGCGTACCGCAACGCAGATACATTTTCATCTGACTTGGACTAAGATGTTTCTTTTTTTCTATTACTTTATTCATATTGCCCCCTGATTCTTGCTATATTTCCACCACTGTCTCGTCTTTCTCAAAAAATCGCCCACCCTATCGGTTGTAATCGGCGCGTCGGTTTCTGATATAATACATTGGTTCGGAAAACGTGTTTTAGATCGTATAAAATTGGCTTCTTCATAACTTGGATAAATTCCAACAAGAGAATCAATCCCCGTCATTTCAAAACTTGTCAGTATATGATTCATTTCTTATCCCACACCTCAACTAATCTCTGCCAAATCTTTTGTACTATTTTTCTGCATCGTTCTTCTTCCTCATAGTTCCTCTCAAAATCCACTGTGAAATAATCTTCCATTCCGTCTAATTCTTCATCACTAATTTCAATTGTTACTTTTTTATTCATCGTGATTTTTACTGTTTTGCCATAAGACGCTCAAAAAAATATGTTTGCACGGTGATTCGTCTCCGTGCCTCTTGAAATCCTCACACGTACAGGTTAATTTTTGTATGTTCACCCAATATGTTTCCTGTTTAGATATTCTCAGTAAATCTCCTTTTTTAGAAATTAGGGGAGCATAATTGGTGTATGAATCCAAAGCAGTATTCATGCGCTTACGTGCCATCTTTTTATTAACCATTCTCTCTCCCTACCATAAACATTTCCATCTGCGGGTGTTTGAGTACCTGTACTTTGTCATCTTGCACTCCACACATGGTACATTTACCACCCATTTTGAATAAATCCGAGCGATAAGCCCAGTCTTTGCCATATAGTTCGGAATAGTAAAAATCGAGGTCGTTTAGTAACTCGACTTTAATCTTATTGTCGATACATTTTCTGCAAAAATACTTTTTACCAGTTTCCATGCTTTTTCATCCTTTCATAAATTGCCTTACCGCCAAAGACGATCACTCCCAACCATATCAACATTTGATTTTCCACTACACGCTCTAAGAATTCTTTTAAATATTGTTGCCAACTCATTCTTCACTCCCCAAAACATATTTTGCTATCATTATAAATATTGGTATAATCGCTATCCCGCACACCAGCGCATAGATTTCGTCATTGTTCATTTCCCTTCCCCTACTTTGCAAATCCCATTCAAATGATCAAACTCATGTTGAAATATTCGCGCTCCCATGCCTTGTAAGGTTCCTGCAATCAGTAAGCCGCTTACATCGACATAAGACACTTCAATCCATTGCGACCTCTTTACTGAAACTTCTTTACCGGGGAATGACAAACATCCCTCAATCATTGAAACTCGTTTCGAGCTGTGTTTTAAAATCATCGGATTTATCACTACTCGGTCCACCCCATCCCATCGCATGACAAAGATTCTTTTCATGTATCCTACTTGCACGGCTGCAAGCCCAAAACCGCCACGCTGTTTATTCAATGTTTGCAGTAGTTTCTTCCCAAATTTTACACCCTTTTTAATATCTTCCACATCTTGTGACACGCTTTCTAATTTCGGGTTTTTAGGTCTTATCAATTTCATTATTGTTTTCCACCATAAATCATAATTGTAAAATCGGTTGTTGGATTGTTCATGTTTGTATGAATGCAATATTTATATTTTTTAAGCACCGGATAGAGCACTTCAATAGTACCGAATACTGTTTCCCTTGCCTTCAATGCGTGTTGGAGGGTTGATTTGTCTGTATCTCCCGCTACGTGGTTGCAGGAACACACATATTTATAATATAAAGTTCTAAGCAGTAAATAATGATCACCATCAGACCTGACAATAATTTCATCACCTATCTTATATTTTTTCATGTTTTTCCTTTGATTCTAATTTCAATATTTCAAATGGACCCCGCACCCCCGCAGAAAATTCCTGCGCAGCTTCTAATGCACGTTTAATTTTTTCTTCTGCTGATGTTAGGACAAGGGCATCATCCATTGCATACAGAGCGCCCATTGCATAATCTTCACCACTCCCACATGAAGTATAATTAAGATTTATTTGTTCAACCTGAAAATTGCCTTCTACAGTATAGAGATTATTTTTATACCCAAAAATGAAAGTGCCGCCGCTCGCCACATTATCTTTTACATGAGCATACTTGTTTTTTTCTAAACATTTAATTACTGCATTGATAAAATCAGTACACAGATAAGCATAGTCGTCTTTTACTTGCGAATGTTTAGGTATTTTTAATGAATATCGCAGTAATTGTCCCATTCTAAATGATGAGGTAAATCCGAATATCATATCGCCATTGATAAACACCTTTTTATCGGTTCTTGTGCGTATATCATAACCATTACTCCCTGCCGAGTCTGCTCCTATAAAAATATTCTTATTTTTATCTATCATTCCAACTATACATGTCATCTTGTTTTTTCCTTTATTTAAAATTCAAAACTCAACATTGCCTTTGTCCCTCCCCCCTCCTCTTCAGATAGGCAAGAGTCTCCATTGCTATTTTTCTATCATTATTCAATATTGCTAATTCCTTAATTGCCGGACATAATTTCTTCCGTGTCGGTGCAATATATTTAGCCAACCCATTCGCTAAGTCTATTATTCTGCCAACTGTCAGCGATGTAAGCATTGTTTTATCGTAAGTATACTCGTGGTCAATGTTTTGCTTTGTAATGGACAATATTATCCCCACTTGTCTACCAAACCCGACCTAACCGGCCCGTTCAACAAATTCAAAGAATGCGGAGTCTTAAAAAGATTATCGATTTTTGGTGAAATGATGATCTTTGGAGCGTCCCCGCATTCCTTGTTCCTAATTGCAACAACCCGATAAACAACCAGGTTGCCACCTGTATTATAAAAAGCAGTATCCCCCGATCCTGCTTGATAAATTTTAAAGGATAGCCAAAAAGGATAACCTGTTTTAGTGTAAAACATTTCTTGCCAACCAAGTAATGCTTTTCACTTGCCAACATCTCTATTATCTGATTATCCTTTAGCATTTGCTATCCTTTCAAAATATTGTATTGCACACCAAAGCATAGCTTCTTCATGGTTTTTTGATAAATGTCCATAATATTCTTCTACTGCACCATTTTTATTTAGTATTAACATAGTTGTTAAGGTTGACGCAATCCCACCTATAGTAAATTGCGTTCCTTTCGTTTCAGCGAAGCACTGCAAAAACCCAAATATCGTCTTAATACTCGATTTTGTAAACGAGATCGGGTGTCCACCAGCTTCGAATCCATTCTCAAAACACCACTCTCGGAATGCCACCATTTCCGGTGTTTTTTCGTACTGATCACTAATTTCTGCCCAACTATTCATCTATTTGCCATTTTCGCCGTTCAGTAATATTTTAGCAACACCGTCTTTTAACAATCCGCTATTTTCTAATTGGCTAATTATCTTTGACGCAAATATACTATCATAGCGTTCTTTTATTTTTTCACCGAACTTATTGCCAACGATTTTTATTGCTTCTTCAATAGAGTGGGGTGTGTTTCTACCGACGATTTGATTTGTTATGTGTTCTTCAAGAGTAATCATTTCGCCACTATTAAGGTATGCGTTGGATTTAACTTCGCGGTTGGTAATAACCTTACTGACAAAATCGCCCATTCTTTCATCGACTAATTCATCAATGCAACTCTTGATTCCCGCCTCAATGGCGGTTTCTAGTTCTCTTGTAACCTTAGTGTTTAGCTTTTCATATATTGTTTTTACCGTAGTATCAACAATGTATTTTTTAAGTGCCGGTTTTAGGTCATCTTCTTGGTCTAGCCAAAAATCTTTAATATCTATTGTGAATTTCATAAAAGCCCCTTTAGTTCGTTTTCTAATTTTTTCTTCTCAACACCCAAAATTTCTGCACGGTTCTTTTTTCTTTGCTCATCCCAATCGCAAAGGACTCCAACCAATTCTTTTTTCTCCTGTGCAGATAATTTTTCGCTATTTGGTGTAAATGTGACGTGGCTTGCTTCACTATGCAGATATGCAAGAGGCTCTGTGTCTTTGCTTGCCAGCGCAGTATTTATTTCATGCAACCTTGCAATGACCTCAGATTTCTTTTTATCAGTTTCTTTACTCATATTTTTATCCTTGATTTAATAGTTGTTGTGTTTTAACAGAATGCCTGAAGAAATCTTTCCATATTTTACAACGCACATGTTTTGGCAAACCTTGGATAGCGTCCTTTACCGCATATTTGAAACCCACCACCTTGTTAAATGGCTCGTCGGGTCTTTTTACAGCTTCTCCAACGCCAAGCAATGCCCCGCGATTATTAAAAATTTCTACAAAAGTAATAGATCTACCCGGATTAACTTCAGGGTCAGGGTATCTCATTGTATTAAAAATTAAGTTCATTTCTTTATCTCCTTAATTCTTCAATCCCCCAATTGGGACAATTTTTGTCTCATCCATTAACCGGTGTAATTCTCTTTCACTTATCCGTATGGTTTTCGGACCAAGTTTCGAAGCTCTAATTTGTCCGCCCCTGATCTTAATCAGCACAGTTTGTGTAGATAAATTCAACCGCTTGGCTGCTTGTTTGGGAGTAAATGTTTGAAATGTCACCTACCTTCTCCACCCAAATATTTTTCATATAGTTCATCATAGTCATCATCAATGCTGTTGCCCACAACCTCACAATATTTTGTGATATTTTGTAATCCATCTAAATCGAAAACAGAGCTATATTCGGTCGCATAATGCTTAACACGGTGTAGCGTATTCCCGTCAAACAAACAATCGTTTTCATAAACTTCAGTCTTGTTTTTGTCCATTATTCCTATGAATTGTCCAACAGATTTAATGTCCACTTCATAAAAGATTAGATTGTTCGGCGAGTCTTGTAATTGGTCAGGCATAATGCAATATATATTATTGCTAAATCGCATTAACGAGCCATAAATCCACGCACCGCTGTCTACTCTCTTCCCTCTGAACCTTTTTTCTTTCATATACTCTCCAACCGGTTGCTGTCCGGTTCTAACTGTGCCAAAACCGATAATATTGTTCTGATTAGATCGAACGCCTGTTTCTCGATCTCGTCCAATTCTCTGGTACTTATTTCTTTGCCTTGGTCAGAGTCGACGTGGCGTGCCTTCTTAATTTTTTTACCTAATCCCCCTAATTGACATAAACAATCAGTTAAGTTGTCAAATAATGTGTTTTCATCAATATTTTTGCTGAATTGGTCTAGTTTTATCGCAATTCGACCAAACATTTGCTCAATTCCGTCTAAAATTGTTAAATCTTGCATCCTGTCCATGTACAAAAGAAGATCTCCCCAATCTAATTTTTGCTTATTATTATATTCATTGACTTCGTTGGCCAATGTTTTGGGATTCTTATCCATTTCCCTTGCAACATTTTTAGTGCCATGCTGCCTAACATTGTCATGCAATTTTTCTCGCAAGGACCAAATCTTTCTTTCCGTTGCTTTTTTTAGCGGTCTATCCATGATATTTAAGTATTTTTTGGTTTTTGCTTACTTTCTGAGTGAATAATTCACATTTACGTAATATTAGTCCACAAATGAATACTATTTTTGAATTATTTGAAAAAAAAAGAGGTTGAATGTGGTTATTTTCGTTCAAATTTGTTATTTTATAGGTATTAAATGAAGGCGACAAAGCATCAGTACAGCAATACCGGGATGAATAGTAGCAGAACCGCTAACATCATTCACTGCCCTGTCGCCCATTTTATAAAGAGAGCGCATGTTGATTGTTTGAATCGTTTGAGTAAATAACGCGCACTCTGCTTTTAAAGAGTTTGGATGTTCGTTAAACATAGTAGTTGCTGCTAAATGTTAATGAATAGTTCATATAAATTAGGAGATATTATGTTGCATGACGCAATATTGTCAAGCATTATTATTGCTGTATGAAATTATCAGACATTATTGAGAGGATAAAAGAAGTCAAAGAATTACAATTTGACTATGAAGTGGCCGGCTTGCTTCAAGTGGAGCCAGAGACATTGCGAATGTGGAAACATCGCAATCAAATACCCTTTGAAGAGATTCGAGAATTCTGTAAAAAGAATAAGTTTAATTATGGTTGGATAATGGATGGAGAAGGGAGAAAATTCTCAAGTGATGTACCTATTACATCCATTTATCCCGGTGCGGACAGCGTAGATTCCGTTCTGCATCGCATTAAAGATTATGCGGGAATTGAATCCGACTATGGGCTTGCTAAAAAAATGAAAATAAGACAGTCCAATATTCATAATTGGAGAGAAAGGGGTACAGTTCCGTACAAAAAGCTCAGTGAATATTGCAATACACATAAGTTGAATATTAATTATTTCCTTTTTGGTGAAGGAGATCCGCAAATTCTCGATTCATTTACTCCCGTAAGAGCAATCGAAAAAATCCCTATAGTATCGCTTGTCGGTGCCGGAGATGGCATATTCCCAACTGATGAGAATTTATATGATGAATGGATAAATTGTCCCCCGGGGTTAAAAAATCATCAACCTTTTGCTATGCGTATTGACGGAGTTAGTAATTCTATGATGCCATTATTAAAACCGGGCATGTTTATTATATGTAGTAAAACACAAAAAGCAATAAACGGTGATATTGCAGTCGTAAAATGTGAGAGCGGTATCTTCGTTAAAGAGGTATGGTTTACCGATGGCAAGGTAAAATTACATTCGTATAATCCTGAATATGAAGACAGAGAATGCGAAATGAAAGATGTTGAATTTATTTATCCTGTAATTTGGATGAGAAGGGCAAAATAAATCAAAACGAAACAGCAGTATTTATGCGTAAAATTATAACAATATTGTTATTTGTTAGCTTCGCCCTCTCCGCGGGTATTTTATTATGAGTCGCCTATTTAAAAGAAAAGATTCTCCGTATTATTATTATACAAATGGCGATGGTCCTAAACGTGTAGTCAAATCCACAGAAACGGAGAGTCTTAAAATAGCCCGATTAATCAAAAATAAGTGGGACGAAGAGTTTATCCTGCAAAAACATGGTATCACCCGCCCAAAAATATTATTATATGATTTGTTTGATCAGCATCTAACCGTAATCCAATCTGTCAAATCAGCTTCTTGGTCCAAAAGAATGCGCCTATCTATGAATATACTAAAAGCACATTTTAATAATATTTATGTACATGATTTAAAATTATCAGATGTAAGTCTATTTATTGCCGAAAGAGCGAAAACTAAAAGCGCATCAACCATAAGACACGATATTATCTTTTTACAAAAAGCCCTAGAATATGCTAAAGATAACGATTTTATTGAGCGCAATATTGCACAGAAAGTCTCTCTACCAAAAGCAGTTAAGAGGCAGCATCCACCATTCTCAGATGAAACTCTAAAGTTGATATTGGATAGTGCTAACGAAATTGATAAAATTTATTGGCAGGTTTTACTCTATACCGGATTACGTGCCGGTGATGCAGGTACTATTGAAGAAAACGATATTCGAGGGAATGTGATTAGAAAAACCATGCAAAAAACAGGAAAAGTTGTAGCGGTACCATTACATCCTAAGTTAAAAATAATAAAGAAGCAGATTGTAATGGTAATGCCAACCGATGAAGACAGGAGATTATCTTATCGCAGACTAAAAAGAATTTTGAAAAATATAGGAACCCAAGGTAATTTACATACCTTCAGACATACATTCTCTACCAAGTTATTTGAATTAGGATTATCTACGCAGGATGTTAAAATAGTAACCGGACATTCCACCGCAACAATGACAGCGGGATATACACATCCAAGGTTACAATATATTAAAGAGATATTTGAAAAATTATAACTGTTACGTATCTGTGACGGGTATTTTACCGTAATATCACTTAATACAATACAATATCACTTTATAATATTTTGTTGCGTTTGGTGTTTGTCGACGGTATAAAAGGAGTTTTAGAGAGAATTGGCGGAGTAGCTCAGTTGGTTAGAGCAGCGGAATCATAATCCGCAAATGGGTTATAAATAACAGTAACTTATAAACCACTGTTACGTATTTGTAACGTAATTATACTATAAATATGCAAAAAGCCACAGAATTAACCATGGCTTTTATATCCCTCCCGGGGTCCCACCAATTTTTTACAGAGAAATTGGAAACTCGTTTCGTAATCCAGCGGACTTCCCATTAGTTGCGGGGGTGGGACTCGAACCCACGTCCTCAAAGTTATGACCCTAGCGTCTTCACCGATCGACATTCACCCCACGTGGAAGCCACTGGAATCGAACCAGCCACACGCTCCTTGCAAAAGAGCATCGCCCCCATTGGTACATGCGCCCCCATTTTGTCGAATAGTTTAACTAGAGTACTTTTTAAATAGTAAAATTAAACCATCTACCTGTTTTCTATAAGATCCCCTGATGTCAAGTTCTCGAATTAAATTAATAATCCCTTTTCCATAAATATTGGATCAGCCTCTACAGTATAGCTTTCAAAAAACTACGACAGCCAAAATTTAATACTCAAAATAATACGTGTCAAGATGCAGTATTCTTTATTCGACATGTTTCTCCTACGCGGGTACGCGATAAATATTTAAAGGTACCGTTTGTGGTCCGCATTATTTTTGACTCAAGAAATAACCATGTGAAAATGCAATTCTCGCAAAATTCATACAAGATTTGTACTTTGTTCACACAAAACGTGCGTTCACGAAACATGAACATCGTTAAATATGGATCACGTTAATTAATGAAATGGCTCATTTCGTTAATTATGTAAGCTATAAAGTAAACCATGACTTATGTTGGTTTACTTTTGTCAACTAAACTATACTACCCCACCAATTAATTCATTAGAGGTCAATCAATTAAATAATCGTAATTCTACCGATTAATTACGCGGTATTTAACCGATTAAATATCCGGTTGATCATTAAATAAATATTTGGTACCAAAACGGTCCGGATTCTCACCTCGGTACTTGCAAGTCAAATCCCCCAATGCCCCCTCGCGTCTCGTTGCGCCACCACCCGCCATCAACATAGTCTACACGCCCCGCGTCGAAAATATTTTTTGCCAAATCCAACCCCAAAAACAAAGGCTCCCACGATGGACAAAAGGCATTTTTCTCGACCATCCCACCAAAAAGCCTCACCCTCCACTTGAACCCCAAAAAACGCCCCTCCTCCGACCCTTGCTCCCTGCCGCTCCGCGGTCCGGTTTTTTTCGCCCTGCGACCAACATCCCCCCAAATCAAAAAAACAATCAATATTCTTACTTACCCCTCAAACAACGCATTCCCCTAAATACCTAATACACAACAATATGCTACTTACCAATGAAAAGGAAACCCCCTCAATACCCCAATAAAAACATACCACAAATAGATCAAGATCATACCAAAATAAACCCAATTAAATAACCTTACAACAAAAATAATCAAAGTATACAATTAGAAAAAAAATTCTGCTTACGATACTATGG
>SDBV01002679.1_pt1 | contig 26594 bp, 10 predicted proteins | sample 2277081 | NCBI WGS metagenome assembly SDBV01 (sample SAMN10402039, study PRJNA504765) | marine sediment metagenome | isolation source: marine sediment core GS10_PC15, 223 cmbsf | place: Arctic Ocean: Southern Knipovich Ridge | collected 2010 | reverse complement strand
AGCAATATGCATGCCATAAAAGGCCGGCATTCTGTAAAGCCCGTGGCAAAAACGGGTTGCGGAATCTCCGCCGTTTTATGAGTCGCATCGAACGCTGGAACTTAGCGGAAGTTGCTAACAACTGTTGCCGCAATTGTTGCCAACAAGCTGAAGATACCGAGCAGGATTGGAACTGAAGGCCAAGACACACAGAGGAGAACTGTGGGGCAGGCAAAAAGGGAAATTAAGAAAGCTTCGGTCGCATAAAGATTGCGTGGGGCCGGGTACTATTCGCTTTCGATCCCGAGCTTGATGATCTTGTATCGCAATGTCGAATAGGGCATCCCGAGATTCTCGGCGGCCTTTCTGCGGTTCCACCTGGCGCCTTCGAGCGCCTGCAGAATACGCGCCCGTTCATCGGTTCCCGCGCCGATTCCATTCGTTTCCCCCCCCGGGCGCGACGCCAAGGGCTCCAAGGCCAGATGCTGCGGCTGGATGTACCCGGTACAGCATAAGATCGATGCCCGCTCGACGATGTTTCGGAGTTCCCGGGCGTTTCCAGGAAATGCGTACGCGATGAGTCCGTCTTTTGCTTCAGGTGAGAAGCCTTCAGGGCATACGTCATGCGACGCGCTATACAAGGCCAGGAAATGCCCGGCCAAGGGCAGGATATCCTCAGGGCGCTCGCGAAGCGGCAAAAGGTCTATCGTGAAAAGGTTGAGCCGATAGAAGAGGTCACTGCGAAACTGCCCGGTATCCACAAGTTCCTTGAGCGGCTTGTTGGTCGCCGCGATGACCCGCACCTCCACGGGTATTTCCTTCGTGCCGCCGACGCGCCGCACTGTCCGGGTTTCCAATACGCGCAAGAGCTTCGCCTGTGCGGCTGTCGAAAGGTCGGCCACTTCATCCAGGAAAAGCGAACCGTCATGTGCGAGTTCGAAGCAGCCGGATTTGTCCGTCGTCGCCCCTGTGAAGGCCCCTTTCATGTGCCCGAACAATTCGCTTTCCACCAGCGAGTCGGGCAGGGCGGGGCAACTTACTGCAATAAAGGGGCTCTCATCCATACCCATCTGGAAATGGACCTCGCGCGCGACAACCTCTTTGCCCGTGCCGGTCTCTCCCGTGATGAGCACGGTGCTACAGCCGGCCTTAGCCACCTGCCGGATCTGCTCGCAGACCCGTTTCATCGCGTTGCTTTCTGCAATCAGAGTGCGGTTGCGCACGCGCCGATCCTCGCGGGTCTGAATGCCTCCGATGGTTTCGCGCAAGTGCCGTTTGTCTCTGCGTAGCGCGCGCACCTGCAGGCATTTCTCGATAACCGCATCCAGCTCCACCAGCTTGAGAGGTTTGGCCAGGAAATCCGCCGCCCCTATGCGTAGCGCCTTAACCACAGTCTCCATGGTTCCGTGTCCCGTAATCATCACCACGGGCATATCCGGCCAGATTTGTTCGGCCTTTTTCAGTACCGCCATACCGTCCAATTCGGGCATACGAATGTCCACCAGGGCCAAGTCATACTCGCAGGCCTCAATGGCCGCCACAGCGGCGCGTCCATCACTGGCCTCGTCAACCGCGTGTCCACAGTCCCGCAAATGCCCACCGATCGTTTTTCGGACGATCTCTTCATCGTCAGCCAGCAGTATGCGCAGTACGTGCTTCTCGCTCATGCCTATTCTCCCAAAGTAAGTATGGGGAAGGAGACGGTCATGGTTGTACCCTCGCCCAAGGTCGATTGTATACTGATTTTACCGCCCCATTCCTCAATGATGGCGTTGGTGATTGCCAAACCCAAGCCCGTTCCCCGGTCAGGGGATTTTGTCGTGAAGAACGGCTCAAGCAGATGGTCAAGCATCTCCTCGGCAATTCCGGTTCCCGAGTCCACCACGTCGATACAGACCCGCTGCTGCGCCTCTTCATCTTGCTCATAGGTCCGGAGAAGGATTTTCCTCGACGTTCCATCCGGCTCAGCCGCTATGCGCTCTTCTACCGCATCACGCGCATTGGTTAGGAGGTTGTAGACCACTTCCTCCAACGAGAAGGGATTTGCCAGAATGTTGGGCAATCCAACAGCAAATTCCGTCTCCACCTCAAAACCATGCTCATGGAACTGCGCTCCCACCATCTCCAGGCATGACCGGCAAACGTCGTTCACCTGGACCGCCGAGTGATCCGGCTTGCCCGCCTCCCGAGCGAATAGCCGGATGTGATCGATAATGTGGGTCATCCGATCAACCTGCTCCATGATCGTCTGGACTTTGTCCATCTCCTCTTCGGGCGTTGAGTCCCAGCCTCGCTGGCGGGCGATCAGCAAACGCTCGGCCATCCCGCGGATACCCACCAGCGGCTGGTTGAGTTCGTGAGCAATCCCCGCGGACATTTGCCCCAGCGCCACCAAGCGGTCCGCGCGCATGCCCAAGACGCGCTGTGCCTCCAACGCCTGTTCTGCCTCTTGGCGATCAGCCATCTCCCGAAGAAGCCGCTCGTTGACCTCCGTCAATTCCGCGGTACGCTCCGCAACCCGCAGTTCCAGTGTGTCGTGCGCCTCTCGCAACGCCCGCTCCGCCTGGGTGCGCCCCAGTTCCCCACCGGCGCGTCCGGCCACCAGTTGCAGCATCGATTCCGCCAGTTTTGAGTCCGCCAAGGGTTGGCGCCCGATGACGGCGATCAAGCCGATCGGCTGCCCTTTCACACTCCAGAGGGTGGTTCCGACATAGCTCTCGGCACCCATCTTCTTGAGCATCAGATCCTTTGGAAACAGACGGCGCACATGCCTGGGATGGCAACAAATAGTCTTTCCCACCATATCACCGCATGGGGAATCCTTCAGGGCATAGGTCACGTTATCCACGAACTCGCCAAGGGAGAAGGTGGCCACCGTCTGGGCGGCCAACCCCTCTTCCACCAGCCGGGAGATGAAAACGTAGTCCATGCCCAGATTCTCGGCCAGGTATCGCGCCAGCGATTCGAAGAAATCCCCGTTCGTGCCCGTGCCACACTGCAACAGGAACAATTGGGTGTCCTCGATTTGTTTGCGTTCGGTGATGTCACGCACGATCGCCAGTACCGCCGACTGGCCGCGGAGCGTCATCAAGGCTCCCCGCACCTCAATGGGAAAGGGCGTTCCATCACTGCGCACATTCACGCTCTCCAACTGGACCGAGCCGCGTGTCTTGATCTGCCGTATGAACTCGTCCATGTCGGCGTGATGATCGGGATGCACTATGTCTACAACGGGCCTGCCGACGAGATCGTCCCGGGTATAGCCCAGCATGCGTTCATACGCCGGGTTTGCGTCCAGGATGACGCCCTCCGGACTAACCGGGCAGATCCCGTCCACAACGGAATCGAACATCGTCCTATATCGCTCTTCACTCTCCCGCAACGCCTCCTCTGCCTGCTTGTGTTCGGTTACTTCCACGACACCCCCAATCAGGCCCACGACTTCACCTGCGGCATTCCTGAAAGGAAAGTAATTGCCGAGCCAATCGCGCTCGACGCCCGGCTCTTTGGCTGTGACGCCATGAATCTCGACATTGAGGACCGGTTCTCCCTTTTCGAAAACGGGACGGTAAATTTCCTTCAGTGTGGGCGCCAATTCAGGAAGCACCTCGTCCAGGGTGCGCCCAAGGTGGTCTTCCACAGACAGGCCGTTTATCTGGGCCAAGCGTTCGTTGATCCGCACAATGCGGTAATCCCGGTCCAGCAGCGCAAGGCCCACCGGTGCGTACCTGTAAACCTGATCCAGTTCCGCCAGTTGTACCCTGACCTGCGCTTCGCTCTGCCGAAGCGCGTTCATCGACCGTGCTCGATCAACCGCAATCGCATAAGTGGCCGCAACCCGCTCGATGAACTCGAGGTCGCGGTCTGTATACCCTTTGGGCGAATTCGCAAGGGCCACTTGGCCCACCAGTTCATCGCCAATGAGGGCCGGGGCCGACAGAAAGTTACTAATGGGGATATGGCCTTCGGGAGTACCCAATGATCGCGGATCGTCTTGAGGACAGTTCGTCATGAGCGGTTTCCGCTCGTTCAAAACCCATCCCCAAAGCCCGTGAAACTTCTCAAAAACGATCTTCTTGTCCGCCACTTGGCACTTGTCCCATATATTGCGCGTCAAAGTCGAGGAGATGAGAAAACCTGTCTCTGTATCGATGTGCCCGACAAAACCATATTCGCTACCGGTAAGATCCTTCGCCCGATCCAAGGCGAGATTCGATATGACCTCAATCGACTCCGCGGCGAGAAGAGCGCTGGATAGATCGGCCAGCGCCGCGTCGACTTTTCCCTCCCAGGCCAACGCTTCCTCGGCCCGCTTACGCTCGGTGATGTCCTCCTCGATGCTCATGAAGTGCGTAAGAGTGCCGTGCTCATCTTTCACGGATGAAATGGAAGCCTGCATCCATCTCAAGTCCCCATTCTTCGTCTTGTTCTGAAACTGGCCCCTCCATATTCTCCCGGCCCCAATGGTGTCCCACAATTCCCCATAAAACTCCTTGGTATGATGCCCGGATTTCAAGATGCGAGGGTTCTCCCCCAGGGCCTCCTCGGCCGCGAAGCCCGAGATTTCCGTGAAGCCCGGGTTCACATACTCGATCCTGCCTTCCACATCCGTGATCACAATGGATAGTGGGCTCTGTTCGATCAAGTGGGAGAGCTTTCTCAGCTCTTCCTCGGCCGCCTTGCGCTCGGTGATGTCTCTAACAATGCTGGTGACACTAACAATCTCATCATTTTCCCTATGAAAAGTAACAGTAATTTCCGCTGGGAAGTTTTCGCCGTTTTTTCTTTTTAATAATTGATCGGCGTGCAATACATCCTTTCCCGCCGCCATGGCGTCCTCTAGTTTATTGCCAAAGTCCAAAAAATCATCCTTGTCCGCGTAGAGAAAAGCTGTATCTTTGCCAATACACTCACTGGGTTCGTAGCCAATAAGTCTAAAGGAATCATTAGCCCACTCAATCACCCTCTCCGGCATTTTTACTGAGAAAACTGCATCCCACATAGAGTTGGTTAATTCTTCAAGATAGTCTCTGCTCGCTTCTAACGCATCCTCGGCCTGCTTGCGCTCGGCGATCTCTTGCTGAAGCAGGGCGTTGGCTGTCTGCAGTTCCTCGAACTGCTCACGGTATCGCCTCTCATTCTCGCGCAGCGCCCGTTCCGTCTTGTGTCTGTACAAGGCCATCTCGACGTTCGCCCGAAGCTCGACGTCGCGCACGGGCTTGACCAGATAGCCGAAGGGCTCGGAGACCTTGGCCTGCTCGATCCGGGATTCGTCGGCATAGGCGGACAGGAAAACGATGGGAATGTCGCAACGAACGCGAATCCGTTCGGCGGCTTCCGTGCCTGTCATCTCATCGCGCAGTTGGATGTCCATTAAGATGAGGTTAGGCTCCTCTGTCACCGCGCGCTCGACCGCCTCCTCGCCGGAAGCGACAATAGACCGCACGGCGTAGCCCATGCCTTCCAGACTCTCCTTGATGCCACGCGCGATGAGCGTCTCGTCTTCGACGACCATTATCTCGGGTTTCCGCATACCTTAGTCTCCATTTTTGACAGCTTTCCGTCTGAATGTTATCATGAATGTAGTCCCACCGTTCCGCGCAATTTCGATTCTCCCGCCAAGCTGGTCCCGCGCCAGACTCCCCACCAATTGCAGCCCCAACGTATCTCCTCCATCGACATCTATCTCTTCCGGGAGACCTACCCCATTGTCGCTGACGGCCAGTTCAAGTTCCTCATCGGCACGCAGGCACGTGGTCACGCGGATCTCTCCCTGCCGGCCCTCGACGAAAGCATGTTGCAGCGAGTTGGACAGCAACTCGTTGATGATCAGCCCCACGGGGATCGCTTGGTTAATGTTCAGTTCCACGTCGTCCGAAACTACGGTCACGGTTGGGCTGACCGCGCCGCCGCCGACCGAATGGGAGAGGGCGTTAGCGAGCTTTTCAACGTAATCCCGAAGACGTATCCGTGACAAGTCCTCCGACTGGTGCATCGTCTCATGAACCAAGGCCATGGCCTGGATCCGGTTACGGGCCTCGGAGAAGGCATGCAAGGCCTGGCGATTGTCAATTCGCATCGACTGCATTTTCAGCAGACTGGTGATGGCCTGCATGTTGTTCTTGACACGGTGGTGGACTTCGCGCAAAAGCACCTCCTTTTCCCGCAACGAAGTGGCGAGCTTCTCCTCGGCCCGCTTGCGCCATAGACAGAATGCGGCTGTCACCCAGATGGCGAACACAGCGAGAAAACGGTTCGTAATCACCACCCAAAGAATCCCGAGTGAAGGCGAGAAGAAATAGCCTAGAACAACCAGGACTGTACTGATAGCGGCAAGAAAGGCGGCGTAGTAACGCCAGGGCGCTTGCAGACTGATCAGCACCAGAGCCACATACGGTATTCCACCTGCCACGCCCAAAGGCATCGACAGATCCCAAATGAATATTCCTAGCCCGGCCACAACGCTCACCGCTACGATGAGGCCGGTACGGGTGCTCTCTTTTCTTCTCATACTGTAACTCTTCGGGGACTCATGCCATCGTGTTCACAGACTGTGGCAATGCCCATATTGCCATCGCCGCTAATGATCCTCTTGATCAGCCGAAGACACTTCAAGGATTGGCCAACGATCTCAACTTCCTGGGCTTGTACGAATACCGGGATGGTAATGAGCATGCCGCTCAGGCTTAGGAGAAGAATGATCGCCACAACGCTAGCGGCTAAGGGTAACCCGAGGTCACACCTTGGGTGGCCGGCAATAGGCCGAAGCCGGGTTTCAGGGCCTTTTAACATAAGGTCAATACCTCCTTAACATAATAGGGTGTCGCAGGCAATGGCTTTCGCCCACGTTGCAGAGAGTTTCCGCCTGTTCAAGATCTGACAACAGCCACAAAGCCCAGGAATCTCCCCGCCGCATGCCTGGTGTGGCCGTTTTACTCACCCATCGCCTGCGTTTCTTCACGAGTGCCCAGCCTTGAAGGCCCTCAAACTTTCCCAAATCCCTCTGCGCCAACCGCGAAGAGGTACGATCCATTCCACTCGCTTATCGCTTACTCAACGCTCAAGACCCCTGATATATTCCTGACTTATGGCTTGAGGTGGGGTCTCAACGTACGTTTGCCCTTGAGGAGGGGACGCGGCACGTAGCCATAAGAGTAGACTGAGCCTTTCTTCTCTGCATTTTCGACATCAGGAATGGGCTATTCTGGCGATCTGTCGGGATTATCCCGACACTTCGGGCGAAAAAAGGGGGCGTCCAGTTTGGGCTTCTTCTCCTTATACTGTTCGGCCGCGAGTTTGGCCAGCTTCTTGAGCAGGGCGTTCTTGTTGCCTGTCATGGATACACCATATTCGCGGAGAATCTCCTTGACGAGTAGTCGTCTCCAAAGTGTTTCAGGCCGTACCTGTTGACAGCAGGGTCATCGGATGACTACAATCGCTGGTGATTGGTTGGCTTGGGCTTTGGGGATGCGAAATTTGTTGCCTGGAGAGTCTGTTGTAGGTAGAGTGGACGCTCGAATGCCATTCGAAGTAGCTTGGCGAAGGTCATATGGAAAATGTCATTTTATGCAACCGGGCGTTGAATGGCGAGGAAGCCGCCACTCTTTATCAAACCGCGCAATTAGCATAACACTAGATATCAAGGAGCTACAATAACGATGACCATGAAACTGCTGATACCTGCCTCTATTTTGATGCCCACGCTCCTTTGCTTCGTTGGAAGCGCGGGGGCCGACAATGACGCCGATTGGTTGAAGAAAGAAACCAAGAAGCAAGTCGCGGGATGCAGAGTCAAAAGCGACTCAGGGATCTGGCTTCACACGCCGGATGGAATTGGACACTACAAGGCCCTCTGGACCCGGGACTACTACTACTTCGTAAAGTATGCGGGCGAGTTCATTGACGATGCGAATTTGAAGGCGTCGATCCAATATATCCTCAATGGACAACGCAAAGACGGGTGCATTCCTGATCGCGTCAACGCCGACGGCAAAGCTATTTACAGTCCCGGAGGGGACGACAAACCGCTTGCGGACCACGCTCTGGACAACGCTCCCTTTTTGGCATTGTTAGCCTGCGAGTACGTGCGCAGAACCGACGATGACGATTTCTTTCGGAACATCGAACCCATGTTGCGAAAGGGTCTGGATCATGTTCGGCGCGCTGAAAATGGTCTTGTCTACAATCCTCCCGACAATCCACAATGCGTCTATGGCTTCACCGACATCGTTAAAAAAACCGGGCATTTACTGTTCACGTCACTCCTCTACTACCAAGCATGCGACGAACTGGACGAAGTTCAGAAAGGGATGGGTGGTGATCATGCCTTCAACTATCGGGCAAGAGCAGATTTGATTCGCAAGAATCTTTCCATTCTTTGGGATGACGAAGCGGGCATGTACCTCGCCGCCGATAAGGACTGTCGGCAAATCGACATCTGGGGCAGCGCCTACGCGGCAGAAGTTGGGCTTGCGACTGACAAACAAAAGGACCGCATAGCCGATTATCTTCTCGCGCACTGGGATGAAATTGTCCTGCGCGGCCAGGTCCGGCATTTACCTGGAAAACAGGGTTGGCAACGTATATTTGGGGATCGCTTGGAGGTATATCCTGTTGGCACTTACATCAACGGAGCCCATTGGGCGACACCACTGCCTTGGGTCGTACCGGTTGTCGCACGCAAAGACCCAGAGCGAGCGAAACAGATGGTGAGTGATGTCATCGATGATTTTCAAGCCAATGGCGTCGCCGAATGCATCAACGCAGAGGAAAGGAAAGTCCCCAACTTCGTGGCAAGCGTCACCAATCTTTACGCAGCTTCTCGATGGTTAGAGGGCCAGCATGCCTACGCGTCGGAAAAGCCGATGAATGTCGTCTTCATAACGATTGATGACCTCAGGCCTGAGTTGGCTACCTACAAGGTGGACGGCATTCTCACGCCCCACATTGATCGCCTGGCCGCTAAGGGGCTGCGGTTTAACGCAGCCTATTGTCAGTACCCGGTCTGCAACCCAAGCCGTTCCTCTTTCTTAACGGGCTTGCGTCCAGACAAGCTTGAGATCCTTTCCAATAAGGTGGCCTTGCGCAAAAAGTGGCCGGATCTGGTAACGCTTCCGCAATTGTTTCGCAACAACGGCTATTTCACCGCTGGGCTGGGGAAGTTGTTTCATATGGGCACGGATGAGAATGGCGAGCAAACCCTCTTTCGGGATGACGCGTCATTCGATTACTTCTTCAAGGCGCATGGCAATGAGCCGGAAATCGCGAAGAAGGGCGAGGGCCGGTACTTGGGTGACGGCACCGTTAAATGGGCTCGATGGCTCGCCGCGGAAGGCGGCGACACGGCGCAGAAGGATGGAATGCTCGCTGCTGAAGCGGTCCGCCTCCTGGAAGAGAATCACGACAAGCCGTTCTTCATTGGGGTCGGATTCCATAAGCCACACGACCCCTTTGTCGCTCCAAAGGAGTATTTCGACCTCTATCCTCTGGATGAGATAGAGCTGGCACAAGACCCAAACGACCGCACGCCACTTCTGGATCATGCATTGCCTGACTCTTACAACTTCAAAACCTTTACAGACAAGGATCGCCGTGAATTTAAGCGTGCCTATCATGCATGTACAAGCTTCGTGGATGCTCAGGTCGGCAAAGTGCTTGATGCTATGGATCGTTTGAAATTGTGGGATAACACGATTGTTGTGCTATTGGGAGATCATGGCTACCACCTCGGCGAACACGGATGGTGGAACAAGGTTACCGTTTTTGATATAGGGGCGCGGGTTCCCCTCGTGATGTGGGTGCCAAAATCTGGAGGCATGGGCGATGACACGGAAGCCGTCGTAGAACTTCTCGATCTTTACCCCTCACTCGTCGACCTGTGTCATCTCGAAGCGCCCCACGAATTGCAGGGTGGGAGCCTGAGGCCTATCGTAGAGAATCCTTCCGTAAGCTGGAAGAAGCCGGCCTATACGCAGGTCGTTCGAGGTCCGGTGGGCATGGGCTATAGCGTTCGTTACGGTGATTGGCGTCTTACTCAATGGGGGCAAAGCGGCTCCGGCGGCATTGAATTGTACAACGTCGTAAAGGACAAGGAAGGCTACTACAACCACGCGAATGATCCGGAATCTGCCGAGATTCTTGACCGACTCTACGGTTTCCTCAAAAAGGGCTACCCCCAAATAAACCGCGCCTCTCAATAAGCCCAAAAGTCATCTTAATTACACACATTAAGATAGCGCCATCATAGGAGCCACATCAGCCATGGATTATGAGCCCATCCCCCTACCCGATTACAAAGAGTATCCTCTCGACCAAATGCGCGAACGCGCGAAGGCGTACTATTTGGAAATGAAGCGGCGCCATTCAGTGCGCAGTTTCTCCGAGAGACCCGTTCCACGCGATATCATCGAGACCTGCATTCGCGCAGCGGGCACTGCCCCAAGCGGCGCGAATCACCAACCCTGGCATTTCGTCTGTGTTCAGAGTGCAGCAATCAAACAGAGGATTTGCCACGCTGCCGAAGTCGAAGAAGAGGCTTTCTACAATGGGAAAGCGGGCGATGCCTGGTTGGACGATTTGCGTAAGATCGGAACGGATGCGCGCAAACCCTATCTAGCCAAAGCCGCCTGGCTCATTGCCGTTTTTCTCAAGAGGAACGAAATGGAGGATGGCGAAGTCCTCCACAAGAATTATTACACGAGCGAATCTTGCGGAATCGCTACCGGTTTCCTTATCAACGCGCTTCACCACGCCGGACTGGCCACGTTAATCCATACTCCGAACCCAATGACCTTCCTGACCACGATACTTGAACGACCCAGGAACGAGCGTCCGTACCTACTGCTCGTCACGGGATACCCAAGCGAAGACGCTGAAGTTCCACAGTACGCAATGATGAAGAAGCCAGTCGAAGGAATTGCGACATTTCTGTAATGTGGGGATTTTGTGTAACTCAAGTAGACGTGGCCCCGTTGTGCCGTCCAGTTTCGAATCGGGCATCGCCGTCTGCTGGGCTGGTTGAGCTGTCTCGCGTGGGCGGACTCCATCATCCCTACGAATGGAGCAACGCCGCGTGAACATTGCACTATCTATTATTTATATGTCACAGTGGTACAACAAAGGTAGCCGAACAAAGGCATGGGGATCACGAAGGCTCGGCCCCTGCATCAGGGCAGCGAAATTCCCCTCTAGAGACAGAAAAGGCGAACTCCACATGGACTTAATACGCCCTTACGGGTGCGTGAAGAATATGTCAAGAATTAATTATCGCCTTTATTAAGAGGACCTTTCAGTTCCTGAACGGAGAAATGGCGTCGCAGATACGGTAAGTCGCGGGTCCATACCGTCTCGCACGCCAGCGGCGAAGTCGGCTGCATGCGCTGGTCCGGCGGTCCACTCCTCGCCTTACTTGGATTTCTTGCGCCGGTACATCCAAACTACAATAATACTGAGCCCTGCTGCGCAAATCACGTATCCGAGATAATGCCCCCCTCTGGCCGTGCTTGCGCTTTGGGGTCTGTGGAGCGTAGTGGAGGTGATGGGATTTTGCAGTGGCCGGCAGAGAGTATAAACCTGGCAGTTCGATACTTTAGCCTGAATCGATAGGGCAAACGCATCTAAAATTTCCAGTGTTTATTTACCATGAAGCGTCAAGAAGAAGGATTGTTAACCACGGAGCTCGCGGAGACACGGAGAAGAGCCTGAAGGAATTCATGAAATAGGACTTGCTGATCTTTCTTTGCGCTTTCTGCGCGCTCTCTGCGCACTCTGCGAGAAAAAAGATTAGGACTTTAACGCAGAGTGGCGGAGAACTCTGAGGAACGCTGAGGAGTGAATGGACTATTCTTTGAAAAACCGATGGCGATTCCGATATCGATAGCGATGCGGTGGGACAAGATTGAGAAATACTGGGTTCTAACACAATTAGATGCGTTTGCCCTGCCTGAATCGAGGTCTGATCTGGCTGAAACTCATGAAATGTGCTAAACTGTGGTAGGCGTATGGCTTCATCGCCGGGGGCGAAAAGGAGTTGACACAGAAAAAGGGAGTTCCGGGCGAGTTGTGCCCGGGGGAGTTGTTTTGTGGCTGTTGAGAGTTTAGCGAAAGCATCCCGTTGGGCAGTGTGTTTCTTTTCCGTATTTCTTTTCTCGCTGATTGTGCTGACGGCGTTGCCTGCGCATGGGGCGGATGGGGCCCTTGGGCGGGCGTCTGCCGGGGCGCTTGTGGAGGAGTCGAGTGCAGGCGTGGACTCGAAGTCCGCGAAGGCCATTGTTGTTTTTCCCGATCCAAGCCTTGAAGCCGCAATCCGCGCTGCAATTAGTAAGCCGACAGGCGATATCCTGGATACGGATCTTGTCGGTGTAGGATTCACGTCCCTGACAGCGAACTCCTCAAACATTTCCGATCTGACGGGACTGGGATACTGCACGGACCTGATCGGTCTGAGCCTGTACATGAACCAAATCGTCGATATCGGCCCTATCGCCAGCCTGACAAACTTGCAGACGCTCACCCTGTTCCTCAATCAAGTTGTCGATCTCAGTCCTCTCTCGAGTCTTAGCACCCTGCTGCAACTGAATATTGCATCGAACCAAATTACCGACATCACCGATCTCGCCGGTCTGACAAATCTTACAAGCCTTGATATTTACTCGAACGCAATTACCGATATCTCGACGCTGGCCAATCTGACTAGCCTGAACACACTGCATATGTCCTATATTTCAACCAGCACACTCGCGCCTGTCTCGGGCCTGGCAAATCTTAGTGAGCTGTGGGCCGACTCGAACGGAATCACCGACATCACCGATCTTGCCGGTCTGACAAACCTGACAAACCTGCACATGTTCAACAACCAAATCAGTAACATCAGTCCTCTCTCTGGTTTAACAGGCCTGACAGAACTCTGGATTCAGATGAACCAAATCACCGACATCACCGATTTTGCCGTGCTGACAAACCTGACAACCCTGAATGTGTCCAACAACCAAATCATCAACGTCACACCGCTTGCCAGCATCACAGGCATGATCAACCTGACGATTAGCAGTAACCAGATTTCCGATATCGTTCCGCTTTCCAGCATGACAAGCATCACCGATATGAGCATGGCCAACAACCAGATCATCAACATCATCCCACTTGCGGGGATGACGGGCATGAAAAACCTATATGCTTACAGCAACCAAATTGTCGACATGAGTCCGCTTTCCGGCATGACAAGCCTGGCCTTCCTGAACCTGTCCGAAAACCAAATCAGCAACGTCAGCACGCTTGCCGGAAAGACAAGCCTGACCGACCTGTACCTTAACAACAACCAAATCAGCAACATCAGCACACTTACTGGTCTTACGGGTCTTGACACTCTGAACCTGTCCTCGAACACAATCACTAACATCAGCGTTCTATCGGGGATGACAAGCCTGACCTTTTTGGACATGTCCTCGAACCAAATCATCGACCTTAGCTCTCTGTCAGGTCTGACTGGCATGACTAACCTGAACCTTGAGGAGAACCAAATCAGCAACATTAGTTCCCTCTCGGGGATGACAAGCATGATGACGCTGTTCTTGTCGATGAACCAAATCAGTGACGTCACTTCGCTTTCCGGTATGACAGGCGTAGATCTTCTTCTGCTGTATTCGAACAAAATCAGGGATATAAGCGCGCTCTCGAGTATGACGTCCTTGGCGTCGGTGGTGCTCAACGCAAATTTTATAAGCGACATCAGCCCACTGGTCAGCAACGCTGGAATTGACAGTGGCGACGATGTCGACATAACCAACAATCCGCTCAGCCAGACGGCGCTGTGTACCGATATTGATACGCTTGAGGCGCGTGGCGTGATTGTCAATTACACCGGCGCGTGCGGTGAGGATGCCGACGGTGACGGCTTGTCGGACGACTATGAAGCAATCATTGGGACCAATCCAAATGTCGCCGACACCGACGGCGACGGACTTGACGACGGAGATGAAATAAACACGCACTTTACCGACCCGACCTTGGCAGATACGGATGGGGACACGGTGAATGATGGGGATGAGATCTCTGGTGGCAGCGATCCGTTGAACGCATCGGATTATGTAATCGTTTTTGCCGATGCGAACCTCGAAGCCGCTGTCCGGACTGCAATCAGCGTACCTGAGGGCAGTATCTTCAATGCCGACGTTGTGGGTGTTGGCTTCACGTCGCTGACGGCTAATTCTTCGGGCATCTCAGACCTGAGCGGACTCCAGTACTGCACGGACTTGACATCCCTTACCCTGTCTACCAATCTGATAACCGACATAGGCCCGCTCAGCGGCCTGACCTCATTAACATTCCTTAATATCCCAAACAATCAGATATCGGACCTCAGCCCCCTCAGCGGACTGACGTCAATGACAGACCTTTATCTGCATGGCAATCAGATATCCGACATCGGACCCATCAGCGGACTCACATCAATGACGAACCTTTGGCTGTCGAGCAATCAGCTAACCGGCATCAGTGCCGTCAGCGGAATGACAGCATTGACCACATTTTCTATTGAAGTCAATCAGGTGGCCGACATCTCACCGCTCAGCGGCTTTACATCATTGTCGACCCTTCAGATGAGCGGAAATCAGATATCGAACATAAGCGCTGTCAGCGGCATGACGTCATTGACAGTACTCAACTTTACAGATAATCAGGTGGTCGACATCTCACCCGTGAGTGGCTTGCCTTCATTGACACACCTGTACGCGCGTAACAATCTGATAAGCAACATAAGCGCTGTCAGCAGCGTCACAACATTGACAGTTCTTGATGTTTCGTACAATCAGCTATCCGACATCAGCGGCGTCAGCACCCTCGCATCATTGGATTACCTTATGCTGGATGTAAATCCGCTATCCGATCTCAGCCCGGTTAGCGGGCTCACGTCGTTGTTGGGTCTTAGCCTGTTTAGCACTGGAATATCCGATATCAGCGACCTCAACGGCCTGACGTCTTTGACGTCCCTCAACTTGAGATACAATCAGATAACTGACATCAGCGCCCTCAGCGGACTGACGGAAATGGAGTCCCTTCAGTTGTCTGGGAATCAGATAATCAGCATCAGTTCCCTCAGCGGAATGACCTCAATGATGTTCATTGAAATTATAAGCAATAAGATATCCGACATCAGTGTATTCGCCGGTATGACGGCACTGGTGAGCGTGGATCTGAGCGGGAATCGCATTGCAAGCATTTCGGCGCTGACTCTCAGCGAGGGGATGGACACCGGCGACACGGTGGATTTGTCATGGAATCCCCTTTCCCAGACCGCGTTGTGTACAGATATCGACACGCTCGAGGGACAGGGCGTGTCAGTCACCTTCACATCCTCAGGGGCGTGCGGGGTGGATGCGGACGGCGACAACCTTTCGGACGACTATGAAATATGGCTCGGAACCAATCCCGATCTCAAGGACACAGACAGCGACGGGCTTGACGATGACGTAGAAGTCATCACACACTATACAAATCCGCTGGTTGCCGACACCGACAACGACGGCCTTGATGACGGCGAAGAAGTCAATACATACTTTACTGACCCGAATGATGCAGATTCGGATGATGACGGAGTGAATGATGGGGATGAAATTGCGGGCGGCAGCGATCCGCTGGATGGGGCGGAGTGGGTGGTCGTTTTTCCCGATGCGAACCTCGATGCCGCTGTGCGGACTGCAATCAGCCAACCTACGGGCAATATCTACAATTACGGCTTGACAGGTGTGGGCTTCACGTCGCTGACGGCCAATTCATCGAGCATCTCAGACCTGACTGGGATCGAATACTGTACTGATCTTACAATCCTTTCGCTCAGAGGGAATCAGATCGCAGACATCAGCCCCGTCAGCGGCCTTACGGCTTTGACATACCTTGACTTGAGTTACAATCAGATAACCGTCATCAGCCCCATAAGCGGGCTGACGTCATTGATATACCTTCCCCTGTCAACCAATCAGATATCCGACATCAGCGCCCTGAGCGGCCTGACAGCATTGGAATGGCTTTACCTGGAGAACAACCAGATATCTAACATCAGCGCGTTGAGCGGCCTGACTGCAATGAGATCCCTTCGCTTGTATTCCAATCAGATATCTGACATCAGCGCCCTTAGCGGCCTTACGGCCTTGACAGACCTTCGCTTGTATTCCAATCAGATATCTGACATCAGCCCCGTCAGCGGCCTTACGGCATTGACGAGACTTTATCTGTATTCCAATCAGATATCTGACATCAGCGCCCTTAGCGGCCTTACGGCATTGACAGACCTTGATCTGGACACAAATCGCATTTCGGACATTTCCCCACTAGTGTCCAACGCAGGGATTGACAGCGGCGACTCTTTAGATTTGAGATACAATCCTCTTTCCCAGACAGCGTTGTGTGGCGACATTTCGACACTCGAGGGGCGCAGCGTTCCGGTTACTTATACCGGCGCTTGCGGTGAGGATGCCGACGGTGATGGCTTGTCGGACGACTATGAAACCTGGCTTGGCACTGATCCCGATTCGGCCCACTCCGACGGCGACAGTCTGGACGACGGGGTCGAAGTTCTCACTCACTATACCGATCCGCTTGATGCAGATACGGATGGGGATACGGTGAATGACGATGTGGAGGTCTCGGGGGGCAGCGATCCTTTGAATGCGGCTGAGTATGTGGTCGTTTTCCCCGACGCTAACCTCGATGCCGCCGTCCGCACCGCAATCAGCAAACCTACGGGCTTTATCTTCAATTACGACGTGCTAGGTGTGGGCTTCACGTCGCTGGGGGCCGGTTTTTTGAACATATCAGACCTGACCGGACTCGGGTACTGCACGGATTTGACATCCCTTTCCATACAGGACAATCAGCTATCCGACATCAGCCCCCTCAGCGGCCTAACGGCCTTGACAACGCTTGAACTGTATCGGAATCAGCTATCCGACATCAGCCCTGTCAGCGGGCTGACGGCATTGACAACCCTTAAGCTGAGTTATAATCAGATATCGGACATCAGCCCGCTCAGCAGCCTGACGGCTTTGACAACCCTTAACCTGAGTTATAATTTTCAGATAACCGACATCAGCACCCTCAGCGGCCTGAATGATTTGACATTTCTTTCGCTTCAAACTAATCAGATATCGGACATCAGCCCGCTCAGCGGCCTGACGGCCTTGACATACCTTTATTTGGGATACAATCAGATATCGGACATCAGTCCCGTCAACGGCCTGACAACCTTGACATACCTTTCCGTGTTTTCGAATCAGCTATCGGACATCAGTCCGGTCAGCGGCCTGACGGGATTGACACAACTTAACTTGGCCTCCAATCAGTTTATATCCGACATTAGCACGATCAGTGGCCTGAATAATTTGACATACCTTTCCCTGCATTCCAATCAGATATCGGACATCAGCCCCGTCAGCGGACTTACGGCATTGACAGAGCTTTACCTGAATTCCAATCAGATATCGGACATCAGCCCCGTCAGCGGCCTGACGGCATTGACGAGACTTTGGCTGTATTCCAATCAGATATCGGACATCAGCCCTCTCAGTGGCCTGACGGCGTTGACATGGCTTGAGCTAAGTTCCAATCAAATATCCGACATCAGTCCTGTCGGCGGGCTGACCGCATTGACAAGGCTTGACCTCGACACAAATCGTATCGCAGACATTTCACCGCTGGTTTCCAATGCGGGGATTGACAGCGGCGATTATTTGGAAATGGTTTACAATCCTCTTTCGCAAGTCGCGTTGTGTACTGACATTCCCACACTCCAAGGACGCGGAACTTCAGTCACCTACACAGGCGCGTGCGGGGTTGATACCGATAGCGATAACTTGTCTGACGACTATGAAACTTGGCTTGGCACTGATCCCGGCCTGGCCGACACCGACAGCGATGGTCTTGATGACGACGTTGAAGTTATCACTCACTATACCAATCCGAGCGACCCGGATTCGGATCTTGACGGCTGGAAGGACGGTGAGGAGGTAGTTGCGGGAACAGATCCGAATGATGCGCTGGATTATCCCGTTCTTCCAGTACCGTTGATTACTACGGACGGTGGTAACGGTGCGGGTGTTGATTATGACACGACTCAGGCAGCTTTGACGCTTGACGGCACATGCCACGCCACAACGAACGAGATTCGCGTGAATGGCGACACTACCGGGGTCACTTATACTCCCGGCGATACTACCTGGTCCTATTCGGGGACTTTGATTTTGGGCGACAATCTGTTTACGGTAATTGCGTACGATATAGGGGCGAATCCATCTCAGTCCGCAACAATCACGGTTGCGCTTGTTACGGCCCCGACGGCGGCCTTTAGCGGCACGCCTACGTCGGGTTACAAATCCCTGGATGTTCAGTTTAGCGATGAATCGTTGGCAGGGACTGCGCCGATCACGAGTTGGCTTTGGGATTTTGGGGATACTAACAGCAGCACGGAGCAAGATCCTGCTCACATCTATGACGCCGCGGGGGTTTATGATGTTTCGTTGACGGTTACGAGCGGCCATGGAACGGATACGCTTACTGAGGTGGCATATATTGATGTGTTGGATACGACGGCGCCTACGGCGGCCTTCAGCGGCACGCCTACGTCGGGTTACAAATCCCTTGACGTTCAGTTTAGCGACGAATCGTTGCCGGGCACTGCGGCTATCACGAGTTGGCTTTGGGATTTTGGCGATACCAACAGCAGTTCGCAGCAGAATCCGGCCCACATATACGATACGGCGGGCGTGTATGATGTGTCGTTGACGGTTACTAGTGCCCATGGAACAGATTCGTTGACTAAGGCAGCATATATCGATGTGTCCGATACGACCGCCCCGGCAGCGGCCTTCAGCGGGACACCAACATCGGGGTACAAAGCTCTTGATGTTCAGTTTGCGGATGAATCGTTGCCTGGCACTACGGCGATCACTACTTGGCTCTGGGACTTTGGCGATACTAACACCAGTACGGAGCAACATCCGGCGCACATATACGACATGGCGGGCGTTTACGATGTGTCGTTGACGGTTACCAGTGCCCATGGAACGGATACGCTGACTAAGGTGGCATATATCGATGTGTCCGATACGACCGCCCCGGCGGCGGCCTTCAGCGGCATACCAACATCTGGTTATAAACCACTCGACGTTCAGTTCACCGACGAATCGGCACCGGGCACTGCCGCCATCACCACTTGGCTCTGGGATTTTGGCGACACCAACACCAGTACGGAGCAACATCCGGCGCACATATACGACATGGCGGGCGTTTATGATGTGTCGTTGACGGTTACCAGTGCCCATGGAACGGATACGCTGACTAAGGTGGCATATATCGATGTGTCCGATACGACCGCCCCGACGGCGGCCTTCAGCGCGACCCCCACTTCCGGCAATAAACCACTTGATGTTCAGTTCACTGACGAATCGTTGCCTGGCACTGCGGCCATAACGAGTTGGCTCTGGGATTTTGGGGACACCAACACGAGCACGGAGCAACATCCCGCCCACACATATGACACCGCAGGCGCGTACGATGTGTCGTTGACGGTTACGACCGCCCATGGAACAGATACGCTGACTGAGGCAGCATATATCGATGTGTCCGATATGATCGCCCCGACGGCAGCATGCAGCGCAACACCGACATTGGGCATTGTGCCGCTGTCGGTGCAATGCACTGACGAATCGTTGCCTGGCACTGCGGCGATCACGAGTTGGCTTTGGGATTTTGGCGACTCTAATACCAGTTCGGAGCAGAATCCGTCTCACACATACGACACAGCGGGCGCGTACGATTTGTCTTTGACGGTTACCACCGCCCATGGAACAGATACGGTAACTAAGATTGGATATTTCAATGTGTTTGATTCGGCAGACGACAGCGATGACGATGGTATGCTGGATTCTTGGGAGACAACCCAGTTTGGGAACCTCAGCCATGATGGCTCGGCGGACGGTGACGCAGATGGATTGACGGACCTGGAGGAGTTCCAGAACAATACCGACCCGAATGACGCTGACACGGACGGCGACGGCATTCTCGACGGTGGCGAGATTGACAACGGTCTTGATCCGCTTGATCCCGATGACGCCGGCCTGGACCAGGACGGTGACGGACTAATCTCAACAGACGAAGTAAGCCGATTCGGTTCCGACCCCTTCAATCCCGATACTGACGGTGACGGCATGCCCGATGGATTCGAGGCCCTTTACGCCTTCGATCCGGCCGATTCTTCCGACGCCGCTGTCGATAGCGACAGCGATGGCTACACAAACCTGAAAGAATATCATATGCGTTCGGACCCGAGCGATGCGTCCGATCCATCGCAATCGTTCTTCGTGGCCGCTGGCGGCGAGCCAATGAGCGGCGAGGGTACGGCTGGCAACCCGTGGACAAGCATCGCGTATGCGCAGCAGCAGTTAATAGCCACAGAGCAATCGCCCGCGACGCTGCTTCTGCTCGACGGTGTTCATTCTGAAAACGTGGCCCTTGATTCGTGGATAACATTGGCCGGGGCCAATCCCGGCTCAGCCATAATCGAAGGCGACGGCTCACAAGAGGGCGCAGTTGTAATTGGCGGGCATTCGAGCGGCCTGCGCAACCTGGAAGTCCGCCAGGCCCCATCCGACGCCGGGTCGATAGTGCTTGTTGAAATGCCCGATATCATCATGACGCTCGATAACGTCACCTTGCGCGGCAACGACGCGCGCTTGAGCGTGGGACTGCGTACGACGGGCGAAACACCCGCCGACAGCCTTGTGACGGGTTGTACTTTTACTACTTTGTCAAACGCAATAGAAATTGGCGGCGGGATTCCCACGATCAGGAAATGTTACTTCACGGACCTTTCGGGGAACGGGATTGTTCTCGAAGAACGAAGCGGGGCTGCCGGGCAGGAAAATGGCATTGGAGATGTCAACGATCCAAATACAGGTTACAACACTTTCGATTCGGCCAACATCGGCGGATACGCTGTAGTCAACCATCGCGCATCCAATATTCTGATGCAGAACAATGATTGGGGCGTTGCCAATCCACTTGACGTCATCTTTGACGTATCAGGCGCAAAAGGCAGTACTTTTGAACCGCCGCTTGAATCCGGCGCGGGGCTGCTGCCCGGGACGTTGATATGCAGCGTGTGGGACTCCAAATCGCTCGCGCCAATACTTGATGCTGCCGTGGGCGCAGGCACTCTTACGGTTACAGAAAACACGGAAGGCATCTATACATTTGCCAGCCTGCCGTCCGGGTCGTACACCGTGGACGTATCCGCCGGCGCATACACCGGGCAACAGAAAGATGTGACGCTCGCTGACGGCGAAATCTTGCCTGTCCTGTTTCCCTTGGAACCCAGCATACAGCCACCCCAGGATTCCGACGGGGACGGCCTCAGTAATTCATTTGAAATTGAGATGGGCACGGATCCGTACGATGTCGATACCGATGACGACGGAATAAACGACGACGTCGAGATCGCATACGGTTCAGACCCCAATGTGCCGAACCTGATCCATACAACCGACGTGAACGGGGACTATGCCGTGAATGCGGTCGATGTGCAGTTGGTCATAAACGCGGCACTCGGGCTGGACATTGGCGGCATGAACGGGGACATCGACCGAAACGGCGCAATCAACGCCACCGACGTGCAGTTAGTAATAAACGCCGCGCTTGGTATTGGCTTGAAATAGGATGCTCTGTATGGCACAGACAACGCCGCATCGGACGAGAAACACCTTCCAGAAGGCACTTAGGGTTCGTGCCAAAATAACTCCACCATTTTGGCACGAACCCTTACGCTCCCGGTCGCGTAGGATGTGTTGATGATTGAACCCATCAAGAACTACTGTTGTTGGCTCTTCGGGAAGCTCAATATCGTCGGGAACTTGACTGCCGAGAACGTCGAGCTGCTTCGCGTGGGCGGACTCCATCATCGTTACGAATGAAGCAACGCCGCGTGAACATTGCACGATCTATTATTTGCGAGGCACAGGGGTTCCCTACCTTTTTTATGGTACCCCATGGGTGGGCGTTTGACGCCTATCCCCCCCCCTACCGAAGACTTGCCAAGGGCTTGCAGACAATCTTGGCATGATTCGAACATTGTGCTTTCGGAATTCACGCGCATGGAGTATAATGTTACTTTCCACACAAACTAAACAGGAGGGAACGACAATGAAGACTTCACACGATTCGAAGAGATTCAAGTGGGCTTGTCTCGTATCGGCACTTACCTTGGCGTTGATTCTTGCGGTTTCGGCAAACGATGCCAGTGCCCAGGACAGGCGGGGCGGGGGACCGCGGCTTTCGCCGGAAGAGGCGAAGGCGGCATGGAAGGTTCAGGCCACGAGCGTGTCCGGAGACTTGGACCTCTCAAAAGAGAAGCGCGGCGCATTGGCCGAGGCCTACGTGGCGGCTCGGGAAAGTCACCAGAAAGGCTTGGAGAAATTGTTCAGCGGCGAGGGCGGGGGACGCCAGAATTTTGAGGCGTATCGCGAGCTGTACGATAAGGAGCGCGCCAAACTCAAGACGGCGCTCAAGGATGCGCTGACCGAGGAGCAGATTGACAAGGCCATTCCGTTGCTGGGTTCCTTCAACCGCCGGTGGGACACGTACGTCCATGCACTGGCGGCCTTCGACTTGGATCGGAAGGCCAAAGGATCCGCGCTGAAGCTAATCAACGTTTATGTGGTGGGTTACAATAAGGTAATGAGCGAAGCGATGGCCAATCGGAATTTTGACTCGGTGCGCGATTCGCTGACGAAGCTGAAGGAGACACTGGACACCGGAATGGCGAAGGTGCTTTCGGAAGACCAACTGGCCAAGTGGAAAGAGGCGACGGCGTATCGCGGCAGGTCCGGGGGGCGGCGCTGACTTCGGTCAGGATTCCTTCGCATCGCATGAATGTGGCACAACCGCGCATTGAGGGCCGAGGGAGGTCTCATGTGGGGATCCGCGGTCATAGAAGAGAGTCGGCGTGGGCCGCTTTGGTCTTGAGCCCCACTATCTTCGAGGAGGCTTCTGCATAGGACGTCCATTGTGGATGAGGTCATTCTCTGAATACTGGGCAACAAAGCACGAAGCGGTTTCGCCTCCTTGTCGACAATGAGAATCACATGGCCCTAGCGTTCCAGATGAAACAAGCGGCTGCGGGTCTATCCAGATGTTCCGTGTTCCTCTGGGGATGCGCTTAGGGTGAATTGAAAATGGGCGCCTTGGCCGGGTTCTGACTCCACCCAGATTTGGCCGCCGTGTCGCTCGACAATCTTGCGGCAAATGGCCAGGCCGATGCCAGTTCCCTCGTATGCTGTCCGCCGATGCAGCCGCTTGAACGCAGAGAAAATCTGCTCCGCGTATTCCTGCTTCAATCCTATCCCATTGTCGCGAACGCCGAAGAGCCAACTGCCGTCCGCCCTCTTTTCGGCACTGAGGTCGATGCGCGGCGGCGCGTCCCCATGAAACTTTAGTGCGTTGCCGATAAGGTTCTGAAAAAGCTGGGTAAGCAGGGTTTTATCACCATCGAGTTGGGGCATTGGCACCCGTTTTATTTGGGCCTGTTCCTCCTCAATGCGCAGTTCGAGGGCATCCAGGGCCAAGTCAATGACTTGATCCAGCGCGAGCGTCTCGATGGTCATGCTCTGGCGGCCTGACCGCGAAAGAGCCAGCAGGGCTTGTACGAGAGTTTGCATTCGTTGGGCTGCTGACGAGAGCACCTCGATGTCATGTTCGACCTCCTGCTCATTGCCCTGCTGCAGGTCTTCTCGCAGAATATCGCTAAAAGCCGTCAGCTTACGGAGAGGTTCCTGCAAGTCATGGCTTGCAACGTAGGAAAACTCGTCAAGCTCCTGGTTGCGTACCTCAAGTTCAGCATTGACTTTCTCAAGAAGAGCCGCGTGCTCCGCTAACGCCTCTTCCATATGCTTCTGCTCGGTCACATCGCGCGAAATGCCGAAGGTGCCGATTGTTTTGCCCTGAGAATTTCTGAAGGGCATCTTGGTCGTTGAAACCCAGGTCGGCGACCGATCCGGCCAAGTTTCTTTTTCGATCACGGCCACCAACAGCTTACCCGTCCGAATGATCTCTTGTTCATCCTCATAAGCTTTCCTGGCATGCTCTTCAGTGAAGAAGTCGAAGTCGGACTTGCCCTCGGCTTCAGCGGATGACTTCAATTCATGTTTTGCCACAAGCGCCTCACTTATTCGCAGGAAGCGGCTTTCTAGATCCTTAAAATACACGGCATCGGGAAGATTTCCCATCAGCGCATCCATAAAACTACGCTCATAATCAAGCGCCTCCATGTGCATCTTGCGCGACAAGGTATGTACGAGGATTCTTCCCGTGGACTCGAGCACCTCCTTTACTTTATCATTCCACTCCCTGGTCGAACCCACCATATCGAAGCCCAGATACCCGATCAGGGCGCCTTCGCTCGACATGGGAACAACAAGAATCGACTGTACCCCTTGATCCTGAAAAAGAACCTTTTCCCGTTCCGCTTCGGCTGGAAGCTCTGCGACGCTTGAAACCGAGAACACGCCGAGTTTGGAGACCTGATCTGTAAACCAGGGAAACTCTTTTTCGACTTCAATTCCCTGGCGATGCTGTATTTGACACGCGACTCCCGGCGCGCACCATTCATATTTTTCGTCCACCAGGGTGCCGTTCTTGTGAAATAGCAATACGTAGCTGCGGTCAACGCCGGCGTATTCACCAATTGCGCCAAGCGAGTCATGAATCACGCCGTCGATTTCAGACAGCGGCACGTCTATGAAACGGGAAGAGATGTTAGCAACAAGGCTTTGCATCTGGACCTGCCGCTCAAGCGCCATTTCCGCCTCCTTCAGGGGGGTAATGTCCCGGCTCATACCGACAATGCCCACGACAGTGCCTGAGTCATCGCGCAGAGGCACTTTTGTGGTCAGGATCCACTGCTTTTTGCCCTGCATATTTACCGCACTCTCCTCGCGATCCACCAATGGCTTTCCCGAACGTATTACCTCCTGTTCGTCCGCGAAATACTGGTCCGCCAAGTTCTTGGGGAAAAAATCGTAGTCTGTTTTGCCCGCCGCGTCTTGTGAAGACTTCGCCCCCAGTTCCTGAAGATGAGCTAGATTATTCAGGGTGAAACGGCTCTGCGCATCCTTGGCGTAGATGTAGTCAGGAAGATTGTCGATCAACGTGCGAAACATGTTGCGTTCACGCGCAAGCGTTTCGTCCACACTTGTGGAGTCCGGGTCGTTTTCCCGCTTCGAATCGGATGTCATCATCTATCCCTCCGGCCCCGCGCCGGGGCCAGTTGTCATCCTTGGGCCTACTCTATCACGCTTGTTCCCTTCGGCACAGCTCGGGGAGAATGCTACAAAACCCCGTGGCCGGCCTGACCGCTGTCAGCTTCTATTCTGCACCCTCTTCCATGACGCCGTCAACCCCCAAAGCCGCGCACAAGCTGGGCAAGGCGTCCGGCTCGTAAAGTCGTTTCTTTTGGGAACGGTATGGGAAAGCTTTGCTTTTGGTGTGGAAGATGCTTCACAATTCTCTTTTGGGGGTTGGAAATGAACGGTTATGAACGATATGTTGGTGTGCTGGAAGGACGGCGAGTCGACTTTCTTCCTAGGACTCCTATTCTTATGCAGTATGCCGCGGAATACATCGGATCAAATTACGCTGAATTTGCCTCAGACTATTCGACCTTGGTCAAGGCCAACGAAGTGTGTGCGAAGGGCTTCGGAATTGATCAGGTGAGTTGTATATCCGATCCGTATCGGGAGACTCAGGGTTTTGGTTCGGCAATTGAATACGTGAAAGATGGCGTGCCGCGAAGTACGCATCCGCTGGAAGACAGCAAAGATTTGTCGTCGCTTCTTAAACCTGATTCGCTTAAATCTGAGCGTATGTTGGACAGAATCAAGGCGGTGCGGGCGTACAAAGAAAAACTTGGTGGAGAATACTCGATTCTGGGCTGGGTTGAAGGTCCGGCGGCCGAGGCGGCGGACTTGCGCAAGGTCATGCTTTTCCTCATGGATATTCTCGAAGACGAGGCATTTGTTTGCGAGTTGTTGGACTTGTGCCTTGATGCCGGCATTGAATTCGCGCGGGCGCAGGTCGAGGCGGGTGCTGACACTATCGGCATCGGCGACGCCATAGCCAGCCAGGTTGCGCCGGACACATATGAAAGACTCGTCCAACCCAGGGAGAAGAAACTCGTGCAAGCTATAAGCGATATGGGTGCTTACGTGAAACTGCACATTTGCGGCGACATTACACATCTTCTGCCAGGCATTGCCGATCTCAACATCGACATCCTGGACGTGGATCACATGGTCGATATGTCCGCTGTACGCGAAGCCGTTGACAGTGGCGTGGCTCTGGCTGGCAACATCGACCCGTCTGCAGGCGTACACAGCGGAACACCAGCGAGCATTAAACAGACGATTCTGGACACATACGCGCAAGTCGGCAACCCATACATTGTGAACGCCGGATGCGAAATCCCACCAGGCACCCCCTCGGAAAACCTAAAAGCGCTCTGCGAACCAGTACCGTATCGCCAGTAAAGCCGCATGCCTTCCCCATCGATATGGCGTGTAATTAGTTTCTGTTGCGGA